>CEAH01021285.1_pt1 | contig 96937 bp, 90 predicted proteins | sample 557571 | NCBI WGS metagenome assembly CEAH01 (sample SAMEA3182092, study PRJEB8094) | gut metagenome | biome: human; feature: gut; material: Stool; isolation source: human stools | place: Canada | collected 2013-11-25
TTTTTTCTCTGCTGAGCCCCGGAAGATTCCGACAAGCGGGGCGTAATTCGTGTTTTTTCTCTGCTGAGCCCCGGAAGATTCCGACAAGCGGGGCGTAATTCGTGTTTTTTCTCTGCTGAGCCCCGGAAGATTCCGACAAGCGGGGCGTAATCCATGTTTTTTCTCTGCTGAGCCCCGGAAGTTTCCGACAAGCAGGGCGTAATTCGTGTTTTTTCTCTGCTGAGCCCCGGAAGTTCCTGACAAGCGGGGCGAAATCCGTGTTTTTTCTTTGTTGAGCCCCGGAAGTTCCTGACAAGCGGGGCGTAATTCATGTTTTTTCTCTGCTGAGCCCCGGAAGTTTCCGACAAGCAGGGCGTAATCTACATTTTTCTTCTACTATGTCCCGAAGATAAAACCATCCGCAATGAGCCACGCTATTCATAAGATTGTCAGCAAGGAACGCTGTCAATCTTATTTCATAGACGGCTGTCGCCGTATAAAAATAGAGTGAACCAGCCTCGCTTGTGCGCAAGCGCCCATCGAGGTGTTCCACTCTATTTTTGCATGGCTCGTAGCTATGCTAACTTTCTAGTTATTTCCGGCCCGGGCGCAGATTTTCCAGCACTTCATCCGGCACATACAGCTTGCCCCAGCCGGTGCCGAGGTCGATCTTGGGCTTATTGGCACCGTGGAAGTCGGAGCCGCCGCTGATCTTCAGGTCGTATTTGGAGGCAAGCCCCCGGATCTGGCGTTCTTCAGCAGTGTTGTAGGTGCTGTAGATGGCTTCGATACCTACGAGGCCGATGCTCTTTAATTCTGCCACGAGGTTATCCAATCGCTCGTCGCTCATATGGTAGAGGATCGGGTGCGCCAGCACGGGAACGCCGCCGGCACCGAGGATCAGCTCCACCGCCTGAGCGGGGGTCACCTTTTCTCTCGGAACGAAACAGGGACAGTGGTCGCCCACATAGCGGTCAAATGCTTCCTTCATGCTCTGGATATAGCCGTGGGAGAGCAGATACCTTGCAAAATGCGCCCTGGTGATAACTGCACCGGGGAATTCTGCCAGAAGCGCTTCATAGGTGATATCAATGTCATGTTCTCGAAGGAGTGCGCACATTTTCTCGTTGCGGTTCTCCCGGGAATGGATGAAATCCTCCAGGTAATGAGCAAAATCCGGCTGGTGGTAATCAATGAAAAGTCCCACCATGTGGATATCTTTTCCCTGGTATTCTGTGGAAAGTTCTATACCGGGGATGACTTCCGGCACCTGAGGCGCGGGAGCGTCAGCCGGGGATCCTTCCGCATACCGGATCGCCCGGTCCAATCCGTTTACGGTATCATGATCTGTGAGGGCGAAGGCACGCAGTCCCTTTTCCATCGCATAATCGACTAATTCCTCCGGGGTGAAAGTGCCATCGGAGCAGGTGGAGTGTACGTGTAAATCTACCATAATAGTAAAGCTCCTTTCAAAAAATGGATGTCGGCATTACCGGCATCCATTTTATTTGTCTTAGTTCTCGTCGTCCTCGGTCTGTGCAGTGAATACGGTACGCTTTCTTGCCATTTCATCGCTTGCCAGATACTCATCGTAGGTAGTGATCTTGTCTACCAGGCTGCCGTTTGGCAGGATCTCGATGATACGGTTGGCGGTGGTCTGTACGAACTGGTGGTCATGGCAGGAGAACAGTGCCACACCGGGGAACTTGATCAGACCGTTGTTCAGTGCAGTGATGGACTCCATGTCCAGATGGTTCGTGGGTTCATCCAGGATCAGGCAGTTGGCACCGCTGATCATCATCTTGGACAGCAGACAGCGAACCTTCTCACCACCGGAGAGGATGCGGACCTTTTTCACACCGTCTTCGCCGGCGAACAGCATACGTCCCAGGAAACCACGGACATAAGTGGCATCCTTTACGGGAGAGTAGCCGGTCAGCCAGTCGGCGATGGTCATATCATTGTCGAACTCTGCGGTATTGTCCTTCGGGAAGTAGGACTGGGAAGTGGTAACACCCCACTTGTAGGTCCCCTCGTCCGGCTCGATCTCTCCGGCAAGGATCTGGAACAGAGTGGTCTTCGCTAGCTCACAGCTTCCTACGAAAGCCACCTTGTCTTCACGACCCAGAGTAAAGGAGATGTCATCTAACACCTTTTCTCCGTTGATGGTCTTGGACAGATGCTCCACAGCCAGTACTTCGTTACCGATCTCACGCTCGGGGCGGAAGTCGATATAGGGATATTTTCTGCTGGAAGGCTTAATATCATCCAGCTCAATTTTTTCCAGTGCACGTTTTCTGGAAGTAGCCTGCTTGGACTTGGAAGCATTTGCGGAGAAACGGGAGATAAACTCCTGCAGTTCCTTGATCTTTTCTTCCTTTTTCTTGTTGGCTTCCTTCATCTGCTTGATCAGCAGCTGGCTGGACTCGTACCAGAAGTCGTAGTTACCGGCATACAGCTGAATCTTGCCGTAGTCGATGTCGGCGATCTGGGTACATACCTTGTTCAGGAAGTAACGGTCATGGGATACTACGATAACGGTATTCTCGAAATCAATCAGGAAATCTTCCAACCATGCGATCGCATCCAGATCCAGATGGTTGGTCGGCTCATCCAGCAGCAGAATGTCGGGATTACCGAACAGTGCCTTGGCCAACAGGACCTTCACCTTCAGGCTGCCGTCCAGATCCTTCATGAGAGAGTAGTGGAACTCGGTGCCGATGCCAAGACCGTTTAACAGCATGGCAGCATTGGACTCTGCTTCCCAACCGTCCATCTCGGCGAATTCCGCTTCCAGTTCGCTGGCACGGATACCGTCCTCGTCACTGAAATCTTCCTTGGCATAGATGGCATCCTTTTCCTTCATGATCTGGAAGAGACGTTCGTTACCCATGATAACGGTATCCATAACCACGTTGTCATCGTATTTGAAATGATCCTGTTCCAACACGGAGAGACGCTGACCGGGGGTGATGACGATATCACCTTTGGTAGTGTCCAGCTGACCGGACAGAATCTTTAAAAAGGTGGATTTACCGGCACCGTTGGCTCCGATGAGTCCGTAGCAGTTGCCCTCGGTAAACTTGATGTTGACATCTTCGAATAATGCTTTCTTACCCACACGGTAAGTTACGTTGTTTGCACTGATCATTCTAAAAACCTCTTCTTATTTATATGCGTTACAAAGTCACTTCTTCCATTATACATAAAAGCCCACATATTTCAAGGAGAAAGTGTGATATTTCAGCGTTTTCTCGGGCGGTGGACCAACCAGTGTGCCACGCTGGAACGACTTCCGTCACTTCGTGGTGGCTGATGCTTCGAAACAGGCACCCAATGCAAAAGCAGTTCCGGAAAGAAAATTTACCTCAATTTTACCCCCGAAGATTGCGAGAAGCATTCCCCTTTGATAGAATAGAACTATCAACTTGGGAGGTTTTCTTATGGAGACAAAATTAAATTACAAAAGAACGTTTCTGATCGGACTGGCTTTTCTTAGCATCTGTTCTTTCTGGCAGATGTATGACAACATTATCCCGCTGATCCTGCAGAACACCTATCACCTGGGAGAGACTATGACGGGAGCGGTCATGGCACTGGACAATGTGCTGGCCATCTTCCTGCTGCCGGTGTGCGGTATGCTGTCAGACAAGGTACATACGAAGCTTGGCAGAAGAATGCCATTTATCGTAGTGGGGACGATCCTGGCAGTGATCTTCATGATGATGTTGCCGATGATCGATAATGCGGAGAAGGCAAGATGGGCCACCGGAGGGTCCTTCAGTAACCAGGTGTTCTTTTTAGGGGTGCTGTTCCTCACGCTGGTGTCCATGGGACTGTACCGTTCTCCGGCGGTAGCACTGATGCCGGATGTGACGCCGAACCATCTGCGCAGCCGCGCCAATGCGGTGATCAACCTTATGGGAGCCGTAGGCGGTGTCTATGCCCTGATCATGATCAAGGTACTGGTGGGCAAAGGGGAAACACCGGATTACCTGCCGCTGTTTTCCAGCATTGCTGCAGTCATGGCTATTGCAGTGGGAATCCTCGTGATCACCATCCGGGAAAATAAGCTGCGGGAAGAAGTGGAAAAGGCAGAAGCCGCAAACGCAGACACCATAGAAGAAAAAGCGATGGCAGAAGGCGTGGAAGCTGCCGGAGAGATCGAGGCAGTGGGAGACACCGGAGAGGCAAAAGCTTTCGAGGAAAAACAGCAGACGGCAAAGACCGAAAGCACCAAGGACATGCCGAAGGATGTGAAGCGCAGTATGTACTTCATGCTGGCATCCATCTTCTTATGGTTCACCGCTTATAATGCCGTGACCACAGCATTTTCCCGTTATACGAAAGTAGTATGGAAGATGGAGGGCGGAAGCTTCGCCAACTGTCTGATGGTGGCTACCGTGGCAGCCATTTTCAGTTATATCCCTATCGGAGGTATTTCAGCGAAGATCGGCCGTAAAAAGACCATCATGGGCGGTGTCCTGCTGATGGCAGCCTGCTACGGAGCGGCTATTTTCGCCAGAGAATATCACCCCATCGTCAATGTGGCCTTTGCCCTGATCGGTGTGGCATGGGCAGCGATCAACGTGAATTCCTATCCCATGATCGTGGCCATGAGCAGTGGCAGCGATGTGGGTAAATTCACCGGAACCTATTACACCTTTTCCATGGCGGCGCAGATCCTGACTCCGGTATTGTCCGGATTTTTGCTGGAGAAGGTGTCCTATAACACTCTGTTCCCCTATGCGCTGTTCTTCTCCCTGATGGCATTCCTGACCATGACCCAGGTACGCCACGGCGATGTGAAGCCCCAGAAGAAGGAGAGCATTCTGGAGAACTTTGACGTGGACGATTAATAAAATAGACAATAAATCGTTAGAAAATCTTTAGAAATAGCTACTTGAAAATTGCGGGGCAGTGGATTAAAGTAAGATGCAGCAGCTTTTCGCGGAGACTAAGAGGGCGCAGAAAAGATGTATGTGAATCAAAACATAAGATAGAAGGTTGAATTGAGAATGAAAGTTTTAGCAATCATACTGATCGTCATTGTAGTGCTGGCGATTCTTTACTTCCTTATGATCATGCCCCGGATGATCCATAAGCCCGATACGGCCCCTTTTAAAGAATGGCTCTACGCCCACAGAGGCCTGCACGATAATGCAACGGAAGCACCGGAGAACTCCATGGCGGCATTCCGTAAGGCTGCGGATGCGGGCTTCGGTATTGAACTGGACATTCAGCTGACGAAGGACAAGATCCCCGTGGTGTTCCATGATTTTACATTAAAAAGAGTCTGCGGCGGCGAAGGCAAGATCAGTGATTATACCTACGAGGAATTGCAGCAGTTTCACCTGTGCGATTCTGTGGAGAAGATTCCGAAGTTTGAGGATGTATTGAAGATGGTAGATGGAAAAGTGCCTTTGATCGTGGAGTTCAAGATCGAGCGCACCGACCTGTCTTTGTGTCCCCTTGCAGATAAAATGCTGAGGGCCTACAAGGGAATGTACTGCATGGAGTCCTTCAACCCTCTGGGTGTGTGGTGGTATCGGAAGAAACACCCGGATCTGGTGCGAGGCCAGTTGTCCGATGCTTTTCTGAAAGAAGGAGAGTATGTCGGGATATTATATTTTGTATTGCAGAATCTGCTGCTGAACTTCGTGACCAAGCCGGATTTTGTGGCATACAATCATCATTATCCTGAAATCCTGTCCCGAAAGCTTTGCAGAGGTTTGTACCATAATACTGCAGCCGCATGGACCATCAAGAGCCAGAAGGAACTGGACGAAGCGAGAAAACATTTCGATATTTTCATCTTCGACAGTTTTGTACCGGAAGCGGGAAAGTAGAGAAAACAGCATAAAAAGGTCGGTTCCATGCTCCCCAGGAAACCGGCCTTTTACTATATGCGATATGCGAGGAAAAAATATGTATACCAAAGAAGAATTGAAACAGCAGTTACGGAATGTAGGACTTACGGGAAAAGAGACGATCCTGATCCATTCTTCCATGAAGGCCATCGGAGAAGTGGAGGGCGGTGCGGATATCGTGCTGGATGCCTGGATGGAATATTTTGCGGAAGGCCTTCTGCTATTGCCGACCCATACCTGGGCCAATGTGAATGCACAGCACCCGGTGTATGACTATCGTAATACCCCATCCTGCGTGGGACTGCTGACCAATCTGTTCCGGCAGAGAGAGGGTGTGGTGCGCTCCCTGCATCCCACCCATTCTTTAGCGGGGTACGGAAAAAATGCTGCCGAATATCTGGCAGGAGAGGAAGAACGTAACACTCCATGTACCCCGGGAGGAGCCTACGACCGGCTGAAAGACTGCGGTGGTAAGATTCTGCTGGTTGGCGTTGGACATGAGCGCAATACTTACATCCACAGTGTGGAAGAGGTGCTGAATGTTCCGAATCGTCTGGCGGCGGAGCCCATGTTATTGACAACGATCCTGCCGGACGGAAGAGAAAAGAAAGTATATATGAGAAAACACTATAATCCCGACCAGCCCCATATCTCGGAAGATTTTGTGAAATTGAACCAGGCGTTTCTGGATTGTGGAGCAGTGGAAGTGGTGATGTTCGGAGATGCGAAGTGTCTGCTGTGTGATGCGCAGAAAGTGTTCCGGGTGGTACGGCATGTGCTGGCACCGGATCCGGAATGTCTTGTGACGAAACCGGAGATTTCTGCAGAGCGGTGGAGAGGATTCCGGGCATGAAAAAGGATCAGTCCCGTGGGACTGATCCTTTTGGTCTGTCTTGCTATTAAGCTACAACAGTAACGTTGGTAGCACGGATCTTGCTGCTGTTCTGAGGATCGCACTCGGTATCGAAAGTTACCTTCTGGCCCTCTTCCAGAGACTTGAAACCATCAGCGTTGATTGCGGAAAAGTGTACAAATACTTCCTCGCCGTTAGCATCGTTGGTGATGAAACCATAACCCTTCTGAGCATTGAACCACTTAACTGTACCGTTATTCATTATTGGTACCTCCTTTAATAATTCAGGCTTTGCCTGATCCTTTTGATGATTCTAAAACGTAGGACAAAAAAATCACATATTTTTGTAAAGCATCCGTAAAAGTAACAATGTCTTACAAAAATATGTGAGATCAATGACTTTCATTTAGAATACGGTTAGAGTATACCATTGCCCTGATCGAAATGTCAATAATTATCTTTGATTTTTAGACCTATTTTCTTATGGAAAAAGCATATGATTTTAAGAGCAACAGGATGCGGAGAACAACGATGGATCTTAGATTTTTGGGAAAAGTATTACAAGGGGCGCTGATCGGTCTGGGAGCGGTACTCCCGGGGATATCCGGCGGCGTTTTAAGTGTAGTGTTCGGAGTCTATCGACCGATCATGGAGCTGCTGTCGGATCCGGTACATAAGTGGCGGACCCATCTGCCGGAATTATTCCCTTATATGATTGGATCGGCGGCAGGATTTCTGGGGGTGGCGAATCTGCTTTCTTATGTGTTGGAGACCTATCCGGAGCAATCGGTCTGTGTATTTGTGGGGCTGATCGGCGGAATGCTGCCGTCCCTGTGGCGGGAAGCGGGAGAGCAGGGCAGGACCGGAGGAAACAGGATCGTCACCGGAGTGACGTTTGCGGCAATGATTTTTTTGCTGTTTTCGTTGCAGACTTCCAAGACTGCAGTGGAGCCGGGACTCGGAGCGTATCTGTTCTGTGGATTTGCCCTTGCTCTGTCGGTGATCGCTCCGGGGATGAGTTTTTCTACACTACTGATGCCCTTAGGACTGTATACACCGTTCGTAGAGGGGATCGCTCATCTTCGGCCGGAGGTGTTGATTCCCGGAATGACCGGCTGCGTGGTGACTTTTGTGTGTCTGGCCAGGCTGGTAAACCGCCTGCTTGAAAAACAGTATGCGGGGATGTTCCACGGGATCTTCGGGATCATCAGTGCAGCTACAGTGATGACGGTTCCATGGAACAGTTTTGCCACATCTCCGGAGACCGCATCCCGGAATCTGTTCTGCATGGCGGCAGGAATCGTGGCGGCACTTCTTTTGGAAGTTATGAATGAAAAAATGGCATGTTTTCCCGAAAATGAGACAGAATAAGGAGCGGGAACCTTATCATGGAAAAAGGAAGGTAGAAACATGCAGATGTATGACATCGTGGCAACGGGAGTGCTGGGACTGTTGGTCGGCTTCTGGTCTGGCAGGAGTATCCGGTGGAAAATGGAAGAAACAGAAGAGACAGGGGAAGACAGGGAAGAGAGAAAAAATACAGCAGCCAGGCAACTGGTGAGGGAAGGTGTCACTATAGGCAGCCCGGTGAACGGAGAGATCCGTAAGCGCATGGAAGAGACCTCTGAAGAGACCGCTGATGCCGGAACTGGCTGTATCAGCATCGTGCCAGAGGATGGAAAGGTCTATGCGCCCACGGCAGGAAAGGTATTGAAACTTTATCCCATGGGAAACCGGATCCGATTCCGCACGGACAGCGGACTGGAACTGCTGTTGAATATCTGCAGAGACAGGGAAGAACTGCACAGCGCCTATTATCATTGCAATGTCCTGCAAAACGAGATCGTGCGCAAAGGAAAACTGCTGATGGAATTTGATCAGGAGGGCCTGGCAAGGGAAGGCGTGGATACGGCGGTGACGGTGGAAATGTGCCAGATCCCGGAGCGGGGACAGATCGTCGGTACCTGGAAAGATTATATCCGGGCGGGAGAGGAACTTCTGTGGATACAGCGTAAGGGAAGGAATCAGGAAGACTCTTTCTGCCTGCGGTAAGCTCCGGGAGTGGTGTGATAAGCGGAATGAAAGGCCCGGAAAAAGGTGCGGGAGCTTCCGAATCCCACATCCAGCGCAATCTGCGTCACGGAGAGCTCCGTGGACAATAGAAGATCTCTGGCATAGTCCAGCCTTCGGGAGTTCACGTAATCAGGAAAAGTGGTGTGGAGTTTCTCAGTGAAGATCCGGGACAGGACAAAGCGGCTGACACCGAATTCTTTCGAGAGACTTTCCAGGGACAATTCTTCGGTATAGTGGGCATCCAGATAGAGAAGCAGTCTTTGCTCCAATTCCAGGTCATCTGTGTTTTTACGCACTTGCAGAGGCAACGATGGCAGCAGGTCTGCCAGCAGGAGTGTGAGATACCCTTCCGCATAGACTTGTACATCGGAAGGTGTGGGACGATCCTTTTCCATGGCAGCGGCCAGTGTTTTAAGTCCCTGCAGGGCAATACGGCTGTGCTCTGACAGGGAGGAGACGGTAAAGTCATTGTGGGCAGGCTTTTTGTTCTGGAAAAACTGGCGGAAAGAGTGGCAGAAATCCGGCTCGAAGATACAGAGCAGATTCTGACCGGGTTCCACATGCTTCAGGCCATGCATCTGGTTCGGAAAAACCAGAACACCCTGACCGGGGGTAAGTAAAAAATCTTGCTGTTCCACGGTGACGGTGGTGGAACCGCTCAATACATAGATCAACTCCAACTGTCTGTGAAGATGGACGGCATAGGGGTTGTTTTTGGATAAATATAAATAAAGCTGTTCCTGACGGTTCTGGTAAAAGAAACTCAATGGGATTCCCTCCTGCAACTTTTGTCACTATTATGACATTTATAGTCGCTAAATGCAAGATTTGACACAAACTAATGGGAAAATGGCACGCGATACAAGGGAACATCTGTTATACTGAAATTGTTCAGAAACAGGTAACTATTATCAAATGAGTGTTGAACACCTGCATTCGTAAATAAAAGGCGGCAAAGGCTGCGGAATGGAGAAATTATGGACAAGACCAAGATACATAAAATGTGGATCGCTGATCAGGGCGACGGCACCTATACCAACCCGATCCTGTATACCGATTATTCGGACCCGGATGCCATTCGTGTGGGAGAGGATTATTTTATGATCGCTTCCAGCTTCTGTAACACCCCTGCAGTGCCTCTGCTGCATTCGAAGGATCTGGTGAACTGGAAGGTCATCAATTACATCATTGACAAGCTTCCCTTTGACTATTATGACAAGCCGGTACACGGCTGTGGTACCTGGGCGCCGGCCATCCGTTATCATGAGGGAACTTATTACGTATTTATCCCCATGCCGGACGAGGGCATCATGATGTGCAAGACCACGGATCCTTTCGGCAAGTGGAGCGAGCCGGCTTATGTGCGTAAGGTAGTGGGATGGATCGATCCCTGTCCTTTCTGGGATGAGGACGGCAAAGCATACATGGTGACAGCTTTCGCCAGAAGCCGTATCGGTTTCAAGAGCATGCTGTATATGTCTCCCATCGAACCGGACTGCTCCGGAGTGCTGGATGACGGTCAGTTCATCTATGATGGCCATGCGACCCAGCCCACCATCGAGGGACCGAAGCTGTACAAGAGAAACGGCTATTACTATATCTTCGCTCCGGCAGGGGGCGTGAAGCCCGGCTGGCAGACCGTACTGCGGTCGAAAAATATTTACGGTCCCTGGGAAGAGAAAATCGTCCTGCATCAGGGAAATTCTCCTGTCAATGGACCTCACCAGGGTGCCTGGGTGGATACCCCGGACGGACAGGACTGGTTCCTGCATTTCCAGGATGTGGGCAATGCAGGACGTATCGTTCATTTGCAGCCTATGCACTGGGAGAATGACTGGCCGGTGATCGGTGTGAATGAGGTGGACGGCTGCGGCGAACCGGTACTGCGCTATAAAAAGCCGGAAGTAGGAGCGACGTACCCAATCGATGCACCGGAGGACAGTGATTTCTTCGAAGGGGAAAATTTGGGATTACAGTGGCAGTGGAATGCCAATTATAAAAAGGAATGGTATGATCTGGAAAACGGCCAGCTCATTCTTCATGCCCAGGCCGCAGACCCGAAGACGCAGCTGTGCGATATCAGTAACCTGTTATTGCAGAAATGGCCGGCACCGGAATTCTCCATTACCACCTGTCTGCATCTGGAACAGATGAAGGACGGCGATGTGGCAGGACTGGTATCGCTGGGCGGATGTTATACAGCACTTGCGGTGCAGAAAATAAACGGAAAGATGAGCTTACAGCAGCGCACCGGCAACTGGACGAAGGACGATGAAGTGCGCACCGGTCTGGGCGAATGGAACAGTGATGTCATTTATATCCAGATGAAGGTGGAGAAGGAGATTTACCGTACATTTTATGTAGGAACCGCAGAAGAAAATTTACAGCCTGTGGGACAGATGGTGGAAGCAACTCCGGGCCGCTGGGTTGGTGTCAAGGACGGACTGTTTGCCATCAATGAGCAGGGTATGGAAGGCGGCCTGGTCGCTGCGGACTATTTCGTATATCAGGAGCTGTAACTATTCAGAGCCATGTAAATAGTATTGAATGCGCGTCGAATGCTTGCATTCGTAAGAGCATTTGATACTATTTATAGGGCGAAGTAACCACTATGAGCAAATAACATGCAAGCATGTTATTCAGGAAAGCCTCGTAGAGGCGGTTTTGCGAATGGGGTGCTGAATAGTTACTGAATCATAAAATTACATTTCTATTTACAATGCAATGACAATGTGATATTTTGGCAGTTGTTAATGTGATGATAAAGGAACGATGTAAGGTATGACGGAAGAGAAAAAAATGTTATTTTCACAGGATGCACTGAAAAAATTATTGTGGCCGCTGATCATAGAGCAGTTTTTGGCAATCGCAATGGGAATGGCGGACACGGTGATGGCGGCCAGTTGTGGAGAAGCTGTGGTATCCGGAATCTCTCTGGTGGATAGTATCTGCGTATTGCTGATCGGTTTGTTCACGGCCATGGCCAGCGGCGGTGCCGTAGTGGCGGCGCAATATATGGGACACGGAGATAAGGAAATGGTAGGCCGGGCCTCCAATCAGCTTTTTTTAGCGGTTGGAGGTGTGGCCCTTCTGTTTATGACGATAGCACTGATCTGGAACAAGGGATTGCTGGCACTGCTTTACGGCAATGTGGAAGCGGATGTCATGAATGCCGCAAGAATTTATTTTTATATTGTGGCGGTGTCCTTTCCTTTTCTGGGAATTTATAACGGTGGTGCGGCTCTGTTCCGTGCGGTGGGAGATTCCAAGGTGTCCATGAAAGTGTCATTGGTGGCAAATCTGGTAAATATTGCCGGAAATGCGATCCTGATCTATGGTGCAGGGATCGGTGCTGCCGGTGCTGCCTTGTCCACGCTGTTTTCCAGAATATTGTCGGCTGTGATGATCATAGTGCTGCTTGGAAAAAGTGACAAGATCATAGTGAGCAATCACTGGAGGGTCGATACGAAAATATTGGGAAAGATTCTGTATATCGGTGTTCCCAACGGACTGGAAAACAGTATCTTCCAGATCGGTAAGCTTCTGACCACCAGTCTGATCGCCGGTTTTGGAATGGCTGCTACGACGGCAAATGCCGTAACAGGCAGTATTGCCAGCTTTCAGCAGATCCCTGCCAACGCCATCGGTGTAGCAATGATCACTGTGATCGGACAGTGCATCGGTGCAGGAGAGACAGAGCAGGCATTATATTATCTGAAAAAAATGATGAAGGCGGCATATGCCTGCATGATCCTGTTGGGAATTCCCATGATTATTTTTGCAAGGCCGATCTGCGGAATCTATCATCTGAGTTCGGAGACAATGAAAATAACTGTTTTTCTGTTATGTTACAGCTGTGTATGTTGTATGCTGGTGCATCCGTTGTCCTTTGCACAGTCCAATGCACTTCGCGCTGCGGGAGATGTGAGATTTACCATGATCGTGGCGATCGCTTCCATGTGGCTCTGCCGTGTGGGCATGGCATATATCCTGGGACAGGGTCTGGGACTTGGCGTCATCGGCGTCTGGATCGCTATGACCATGGACTGGGTCGTACGGGCATTTTTGTTCACTAACAGGGTACGTACGGGAAAATGGCTGAAGTATAAGGACCGGCTGGTGAAGTAAAGTAATATAATGCAATCTGGAGAGGAATAGAGGCGCAGTGGACAAAAATATCTGCTGCGCTAAAGTTTTACATTGACAGATTTTGCAATGTGTTTTAGCATGTTTTTATAGAAATTGTAACGGTTCCGCCAGGATCGTTACGCAATAATACATAGCACATCCAAGTGCAGAAATGAGGCAGAACATGAGCAAAAAGCCCTATGCAGAGCGTAATCTGAAATTCGAGACATTACAGTTACATGTGGGACAGGAGCAGCCCGATCCCGTGACCGGTGCCAGAGCCGTTCCCATTTATCAGACATCTTCTTATGTATTCCGCAACTGCGATCACGCAGCAGCCCGTTTCGGACTGGAAGATCCGGGTGAGATCTACGGTCGTCTGGGCAACCCGACACAGGGCGTCTTCGAGCAGCGTATTGCAGCACTGGAAGGTGGTACCGCAGCTCTGGCGGTAGCCAGTGGCGCAGCAGCTATCTGCTACACGATCCAGAACCTGGCAAAACAGGGAGATCATATCATTTCTGCAAATAATATTTACGGCGGCACCTACAATCTGTTGGCGCATACTCTGGTAGACTACGGTGTGACCACCACTTTCGTGGCTCCTTCCGATTATGATAAGATCGAAGCAAGCTTTCAGGAGAACACCAAGGCTCTCTACATCGAGACTCTGGGCAACCCCAACTCTGATGTGGTAGACATCGAGCGTCTGGCACAGATCGCCCATGCACACAAGGTGCCTCTGGTAGTAGACAATACTTTTGCAACCCCTTATCTGGTACGTCCTTTTGAGTACGGTGCAGATATCGTGGTACATTCCGCTACGAAATTCATCGGCGGACACGGCACCAGCTTAGGCGGTGTGATCGTGGAAAATGGTAAATTTGACTGGGAGGGCAGCGGCAAGTTCCCTCACCTGTGCACTCCGAACCCCAGCTATCATGGCGTTACCTTCACCAAGGCAGTACCGGGTGCAGCTTTCGTGACAGCAATCCGTGCAATGCTTCTGCGTGATATGGGCGGATGCATTTCCCCTGTCCATGCTTTTATTTTCTTACAGGGATTGGAGACGTTGTCTCTGCGTGTAGAACGTCATGTAGAGAATGCACTGAAGGTGGTACAGTATCTGAACAACCATCCGCAGGTAGAGCGCGTGCATCATCCTTCCGTATCCACGGATCCGGAGCAGCAGGCATTGTATAAGAAATATTTTCCCAATGGCGGCGGCTCCATTTTCACTTTCGAAATCAAAGGTGGCAAGGAGACAGCCAAGAAGTTCTGCGACAATCTGGAGCTGTTCTCACTGCTGGCAAACGTGGCAGATGTGAAGTCTCTGGTCATCCATCCGGCTTCCACCACGCATGCACAGTTGTCTGAGGAAGAACTGAACGAACAGGGTATTTACAGCAATACCATTCGTCTGTCCATCGGTACGGAGAATATTGATGATATTATTGAAGACCTGGAAGGCGGTTTCCAGTCTGTATAAGGAGAGACCATGCTTTCATTAGCTGTTTTCTATTATGGAAAAGCAAAACCGGGAATCCCACTGCGTTCAAGGCAGTGGGATTTTTCTTGTCGGTGCCGGTGATCGCCGACAGCCTTATTTGTCTCCCGTGCGCTGCTCTAGCGGCATGTTTTCTGCGTTGAATGAGAAGACCGGCACCAGGAGCCGCATCGGACTGATTCAGTTCTACTATAACTGGGAAGAAGACAAGAAATATCTATTGGTGGAAATCTACCTTGCAAAACAGAAATAAGTTCAGTATAATAGAAACGAAAACCAAAAACAGTCAGTTGAAAGGCCGCAGTAATGCGGCTTTTCTAAGGCATTTAAGTTAGCACAAGCTAACCACATAACTCTATACAGCGGTTAGGCAAAACTAACAAAAAAGAAATGGCAAAAATGCAAGAAAGTGAGAGATGTCCATGAAATACAAGATTGAGAAGAACACCGTACAGGAGACACTGATCATCCCGCTTTATTCCCGGAAGCTATGCTCGGAGTTGTATCCGAACCTATATCGGGACGAGATGGCGGTACACCTGATCGACCAGATCGACTATGATTTTTCACAGGTGGAGAAAAAATCCCACGGCCTGATGCAGCGTTTCGGTTCGCTGGAGGTTGCCATGCGGCAGAATGACCTTGCATGGGAGGTACAAAATTACCTGGCAGATCATCCTGATGCGGCGGTGGTCAATTTGGGCTGTGGACTTGACGGTACCGGCAGAGCCTGTGACAATGGCAGCTGTAAAATTTACAATCTGGATTTTCCGGATGTTATCGCCGTACGCAATCAATTACTGCCCGCCGGAGACCGTGAGGAAAATATTCCCTGCAATTTGAATGATACGGAATGGTTTACCAAAATCGACGCGTCCGAAGGGGCAATATTTTTTGCCTCCGGAGTATTCTATTATTTTCTGACGGAGCAAGTCAGGACGCTGGTACAGGCAATGGCTGACAGTTTTCCCGGTGGTGTGCTGGTATTTGACGCGGCGAACCGGACAGCGGTTAAGATGATAGCAAAGACATGGCTCAGGAGCGCTAAAATTCAGGATGTGGGTGCATATTTTGCGGTTTCGGATGCGAAAAGTGAGATTTCCCCGTGGAACAGCAGATTGCAGGTCACAAGCCGTGGCTATATGCTGGGATATAATGATCTTCGAGACCCTTCCGTCAGCGGATTATTCCGCTTCCTCGCCAGAACCGGCGACAGAATCATGAAGATGCAGATCGTAAGGATCTGTTTTGGTCAGAGGTGAACTGGCAGGAATTAGAAAGTACCTCTTGACAAATACCCTATGGGGGTATATCTTGTAGAAGAAAACAAGATACCCCTGTAGGGTATTTTGCGTATGGCTGCAACGAAAGATCCGGCAGCATGTTGCGTGCACTGATATGCAGGCCGGAAACAGCATATGTGTAGAACCGGGAAGATTCTGGAAAATTCGGATTCCGGTGCCGGAGGCTCAGGAAGGGGAAAATTATGGCAGAACAAAAGGAAGAAAAAATGGGAGAAAAAGGCATGGAATGTTGTCATTGTCACCAGAAGGCAACGCCCCGCTCCGAAAAAGAAAGAAAACAATTACAGAACCGTTTAAGCCGTATGAGCGGACAGTTAAACGGTATCAGCCGGATGCTGGAAGAGAACCGTTACTGCGGTGATATTCTCACACAGGTAGCTGCCGTGGAGAGTGCTTTACAGGCCTTTGGCTATGCAATCCTGAAGGAACATATGGAGACCTGTGTGGTGGAAGAGATCCGGAAGGGGAATACTGCTATAGTAGATGAGGCAGTGGAACTTGTGAAGAAATTGAAATAAGCGGCGGAATGGTCGCAGATAAACCTGTAAATTTGTGCTGCTGCGGTGCATTGAAAGCACCGGAGACTTTGCAGGTCATGGAAAGGCAAGGGTATTATGAAGGAAAGATATCATGTTACAGGAATGTCCTGTTCCGCATGTTCTTCCCATGTGGAAAAGGCAGTAAACAAGCTGGAAAATGTGGAAAAAGCATCCGTAAATCTGCTGACGGAGACTATGGATGTGACCTATGACGAGACGAAGATCACTTCGGCGGAAATTATCGATGCTGTGGTGAAAGCAGGCTACGGTGCTTCGGTAATGACCGAAGGCAGTGTGGCAGGTGCAGGCGGACAGAGCACTTCCGGGAATGCGGGAAGTACAGGAAAGTCCACAGTCGATGGCAAACAGGAGCTACAGCAGAAGCTGGATGCAGACGCAAGAGCCATGAAATGGCGTCTGGGAATCTCCATTGGATTCCTGATCCCGTTAATGTATGTGTCTATGCACCATATGCTGAAAGAATGGTTCGGAATTCCGGTTCCGGCATTTATCGTAAACACGATGCACGGCAATGCCAATGCCATGAATTTTGCATTGACGCAGTTTTTACTGTTATTGCCGATTCTGTATGTGAACCGGAAGTTTTTCTCTGTAGGTTTCAAAACATTGGCGCACCGCAGTCCGAACATGGACAGCCTGATCGCTCTGGGATCTGGCGCGGCACTGGTGTACGGCATTTTCGCCATGTACCGGATCAGCTGCGGCCTGGGTTATGGTGACATGGCAGTGGTAGAGCATTATGCCCACGATCTGTATTTTGAATCCTCCGGTACGATCCTGACTCTGATCACCGTTGGAAAATATCTGGAGAGCCGTTCCAAGGGAAAGACCAGTGAAGCCATCACCAAGCTGATGAATCTGGCTCCCAAGGTGGCAATTCTTGTTACCGAGGACGGACAGGAAAAGGAAGTGCCCACGGAGAGCCTGCAGAAAGGCGATATTTTTCTGGTAAAGCCCGGAAGTCTGGTACCGGTGGACGGTATCGTGTTAGAAGGCAACTCCAGTGTGGATGAAGCGGCCATCACTGGTGAAAGTGTTCCGGTGGAGAAACAGGCAGGTGACCATGTGGTCTCCGCTACCGTGAACAAGGCGGGCTTCTTAAAATGTCGTGCGGATCGTGTTGGCGATGACACAACACTGGCACAGATCATCCGTCTGGTGGAAGAGGCCAGTGCCAGCAAGGCTCCCATTGCACAGCTGGCAGATAAGGTGGCTGGTGTATTCGTGCCGACGGTCATGACCATTTCCCTGATCACCCTGATCGTGTGGCTGATAAGCGGTGCTACCGCGGAGTTTGCCATTTCCACAGCCATTGCCGTATTGGTAATTTCCTGCCCCTGTGCGTTGGGACTGGCAACACCCGTGGCTATCATGGTGGGAACCGGCGTAGGTGCCAGCAATGGTATCCTGATCAAGACAGGTGAGGCCCTGCAGCAGGCCAAAGAGATTGACACTGTGGTACTGGACAAGACCGGAACCATCACCAGCGGTAAGTTAAAGGTAGAAGAAGCAGGCGGTTATCAGAGCGACTTCCCGATGGACGCCATGATGCAGATCGCAGCAGCTCTTGAGAAAAAAAGTGAGCATCCGCTGGCGGAAGCTGTAGTGGAATGGGCAGAGCAGTTCGGTCTGGCAATTCCCGAGATCGTGGATTTCAAGGCAACCTTCGGCCGTGGCGTGGAAGGTACACTGGCAGCAGAATTCCGTGCGGTAGAATCAGTAAAAAATGACGGCCCTACGGCGGTATTTTATGCCGGAAAACAGAACGGCACCACAGATGGCTCCGGCAAGACAACAGAACAGAACCAGATGGCGAGAAATACAGTATCGGGTGCCAGTAGCGTGATAATTCCTGCCGGTACAAAATTCTATGTAGGTAACCTTGCCTTTCTGCAGGAGAATCATATCACTCTGCCGGAGGAAGCCACAGAAGGTCTGAACCGGATGGCGGACGAAGGCATGACACCGCTCCTTGTGGCACAGGAAGGAAGATTCTTAGGAGTCATCGGCGTGGCGGATACCGTTAAGGCCACTTCTTATGAAGCTATTCGTGTCTGGGAGAAAATGGGTGTCAAAGTCATCATGCTGACCGGAGACAACCACCGTACTGCAGAAGCTGTACGACAGAAGCTGGGTATCTCTGAGGTCGTGGCAGAAGTACTGCCGCAGGATAAGGAGAAAAAGGTCAGCGAGCTGAAACGTCAGGGCCATAAGGTAGCCATGATCGGTGACGGCATCAACGATGCCCCCGCACTGGCAGCCGCAGATGTAGGCATGGCTATTGGTGCAGGCACGGATGTAGCCATGGAGAGCGCAGATATTATTCTGATGAAAAATGATCTGCGGGATGCCGTGACGGCCATGAAACTGAGCCGTTCCGTGATTCGCAACATCAAGGAGAATCTGTTCTGGGCTTTCTTCTACAACTGCATCGGCATCCCTCTGGCAGCCGGTGTGCTGTACCCGTCTTTTGGAATCCGTCTGAATCCCATGTTCGGCGCGGCAGCCATGAGTTTAAGCAGTATCTTTGTCGTGGGAAATGCCCTGCGGCTGAGAGGCTTTAAGAGCGGATTTACTCCGCTGAAAACAGGAACGCCGGAAGCAGCCCAGACGGAACAGGAGACAACGCAGGCAGCTGTGGAGGGAGAACAGTGCATACTGGAAGCCCCCGCAGAGCAAAATAGCAAAGAAGAGAAAGAGAGGACAAACACAATGACAAAAGTAATCAGTATCGAAGGAATGATGTGCAACCACTGCACCGGGACCGTACAGAAGGCACTGGAGGCCGTAGAGGGCGTAAAGGCCGTAACCATGAGCCTGGAGCAGAAGAATGCTACTGTGGAACTGGCTTCTGATGTGGCAGACGAAGTACTGACCAAGGCTGTAGTTGACGCAGGATATGAAGTAAAGGGCGTTACCGAAAAATAAAGTGTTACTGTAGGTTACAATAACGGAAAAAGAGAAATGGCGCTGCCAAGATGCCGTGTTTTTGCAAACACGACACCGGACGGCGCTATTTTGGGTCTATAGAGAAAAAAGTGATCCGCAGGTACTTTTCAATGCAATATTTCAGGAATATATGTGGCGTATGGGTCTATACAGAAAAATTTCAGGCATAGATACTTAAATTGTGAAAAATGAGTATCTGGAGAGTGATTTTTCTCCTAACGGCATTAATCTTTCGCGTGAATGGAAAATAATTTTCGAAAGATTCCATATAAAGTTTATAATTTCTTAATTGATTTTCTCTGACTATGTGTTATATTAACTATAGAACAGATGAGACAGAAAGCCTGTGAATCTGTTCGCGAGTAAGAAAATAAATAAAGCAACTATTCAGAGCCTCATTAGCAAAACGCTGTTACACAGTTTCCTTTTTGCTCATTGAGGCTACCTCGCCAAATAAATATTGCCAAAGCTTTTTATGAATGCGAGCAATCAACAAAGCTCAGGCAATATTTAATGGCTCTGAATAGTTGCAAATTGCATAACCTTATGTGAGGAGGCGAACGATTATGAATATTGATAAATTTACACAGAAATCCATAGAAGCAGTCAATGGCTGTGAAAAGCTCGCCATGGAATATGGCAATCAGGAGATCGAACAGGAACATCTGCTGTACAGTCTGCTGACGCTGGATGACAGTCTGATCTTAAAGCTTGTGGAAAAGATGGAGATCCAGAAGGATCATTTTGTAAACCGTGCAAAACAGGCTTTGGAGAAGAGAGTAAAGGTGCAGGGCGGTCAGCCTTATGTCGGTCAGTATCTGAACAAGGTACTGGTCAGCGCATCGGACGAAGCAAAACAGATGGGTGACGAATATGTCTCCGTAGAGCATCTGTTCCTTGCCATGATCAAGAATCCCAACAAGGAGATCGCCGAGATCTGGAAGGAATACGGCATTACCAGAGAACGTTTCCTGCAGGCATTGTCTACCGTAAGAGGCAACCAGAGAGTCACCAGTGACAACCCGGAAGCAACCTATGATACATTGGAAAAATACGGGCAGGATCTGGTGGAGAAAGCAAGGAACCAGAAGTTGGATCCCGTCATCGGACGTGACAGCGAGATCCGTAATGTGGTACGTATCCTGTCCCGTAAGACAAAGAATAACCCCGTGCTGATCGGTGAACCCGGTGTCGGTAAGACCGCCGTGGTGGAGGGTCTGGCACAGCGTATCGTCAAGGGCGATGTCCCTCAGGGATTGAAGGATAAGAAGATCTTCGCACTGGATATGGGCGCACTGGTAGCCGGTGCCAAATACAGAGGTGAATTCGAGGAACGTCTGAAGGCCGTACTGGATGATGTGAAGAACAGTGACGGACAGATCATTCTGTTCATCGATGAACTGCATACCATTGTCGGTGCCGGCAAGACCGACGGCGCATTGGATGCGGGCAATATGTTGAAGCCCATGCTGGCCCGTGGTGAACTGCACTGTATCGGTGCCACCACACTGGATGAATACAGACAGTATATTGAAAAAGACGCCGCTCTGGAACGTCGTTTCCAGCCGGTTATGGTAGAAGAACCCACCGTGGAGGATACGATCTCTATCCTGCGTGGACTGAAGGATCGTTACGAAGTATATCACGGTGTCAAGATCATGGATAACGCACTGGTAAGTGCAGCCGTGCTTTCCAACCGTTATATCACCGACAGATTTCTGCCGGATAAGGCCATTGACCTGGTGGATGAGGCCTGCGCCCTGATCAAGACCGAGATGGACAGTATGCCTACGGAGCTGGATGAACTGCAGCGTAAGGTGACACAGCTGGAGATCGAGGAGACCGCTCTGAAAAAAGAGGATGACCGGATCAGTAAGGAACGTCTGGCAGATCTGCAGAAGGAACTGGCAGAGTTAAAGGATCAGTTCAACACTAAAAAGGCACAGTGGGATAACGAGAAGGCATCCGTGGATAAACTTTCCAAACTGCGGGAAGAGAGAGACCGCATGAATAATGAGATCCAGATCGCAGAGCGGGAAGGAGACTATGAAAAGGCCGGCAGATTAAAATACAGCGAACTGCCCGCACTGGAGAAGCAGCTGGCACAGGAAGAGGATAAGGTAGGAGAATCCGATCTGTCTCTGGTACATGAAAAAGTATCGGAGGAAGAGATCGCAAGGATCATTTCCCGCTGGACCGGCATTCCGGTAGCCAAACTGACCGAGAGTGAGCGTAACAAGACCCTCCATCTGGACGAAGAACTGCACAAACGTGTGGTGGGTCAGGACGAGGGTGTGACCAAAGTCACCGAAGCCATCATCCGTTCCAAAGCCGGAATCAAGGATCCCAGCAAGCCCATCGGCTCCTTCCTGTTCCTGGGACCTACCGGTGTCGGTAAGACGGAGCTGGCCAAGAGTCTGGCGGCAGCACTGTTCGACGATGAGAATAATATGGTACGTATCGATATGAGTGAGTACATGGAGAAGTATTCTGTCTCTCGTCTGATCGGAGCGCCTCCCGGATATGTAGGATATGAGGAAGGTGGTCAGCTGACCGAAGCTGTCCGGAGAAAACCTTACAGCGTGGTACTGTTCGATGAGATCGAGAAGGCACATCCCGATGTATTCAATGTACTGTTACAGGTACTGGATGACGGCCGTATCACGGATTCTCAGGGACGTACGGTGGACTTCAAGAATACCATTCTGATCATGACCTCCAACATCGGCGCAAGTTATCTGTTGGACGGTATCAATGAAGACGGTACCATCAAGCCGGAAGCAGAGGCAGCAGTCATGAATGATCTGCGGGCACATTTCCGTCCGGAGTTTTTGAACCGTCTGGATGAGACAATCCTGTTCAAGCCTCTGACCAAGGACAATATCGGCGGCATCATTCATCTGATCATTGCCGATCTGAACAGACGTCTGGAGGATAAGCAGCTGACCATCCGTCTGTCGGAGGAAGCTATGCAGTATATCGTGGACAATGCTTATGATCCGGTCTACGGTGCACGGCCTTTGAAGCGTTATATCCAGAAGTACGTGGAGACCCTGGCAGCCAAGATGATCCTGGCAGATCAGGTAGAAGAAGGCGATACCATTGTCATTACCGTGGAGAATGATCAATTGGCCGCCAAGTGCGAAAAAGGATCGAAAAATCAATAATCTGTAAAATAAAACAGGAGCAAAGATGATGATACTTGTCATTTTTGCTCCTTTCGTTTACAATATAACTCTGTCAAAAACACGAAAAGAGAGGAAAACGTTATGATACCACAGGATCCCGTAATGTTATTAAGCTTTATAAATTTAAAACTCCGTGATTTCTACGGAAGCCTGAAACAACTCTGCGATGATATGGATGTGAAGGAACAGGAGATCACAGATAAACTGGCAGCCATTGACTATCATTACGATGAAGAGAGGAATCAGTTTGTATAATACGAGCAGTACCAATCCCACAGGAAAAAAGGGAACCAGATGCCTGATCTGTACCGGTTGTGGCAGATGTCCAGGAGTGATCCGGGGGATGCAGGTGGTGACGGAAAAGCTGGAACTTCCTCCGTTAACATTACAAAATCCGGACGGTAAACGGCTGATGACTGTGGATATTGGTACCACTACCATTGCCATGCAGTTGTATGACATGACCGGTAAAGTGGTGGACAGCTTTCCCAGTGTGAATCCCCAGGTCAGCTATGGTGCCGATGTGCTCTCACGGATAGAGGCAGCAAAGGATCCGGGAAAAGCGGCAGATATGCAGAAAAAAGTCCGTGACCTCATGGAAAAAGGAGTGCAGCGTTTTTCCAAAAAGCTGCAGCCGCAGGAGACTCTGCAGATGGTCGTTGCGGCAAATACCACCATGACCTATCTGCTCATGGGCTGGAATCCGGAGGAACTGGGCAAAGCACCTTTTACAGTCAGTCATAGCGGCGCAGTGGAGACAGAAATTGCAGGAGTGGCCTGTCATATCATACCGGGATTGTCAGCCTTTGTAGGCGGCGATATCACTGCCGGAATATTGGCCAGTGGAATGCTGGAACAGGAGGCCTCCACCCTGCTCATCGATCTTGGAACCAACGGGGAGATGGCACTTGGAAACCGGCACAGATTACATGCCTGTGCCACGGCGGCTGGCCCTGCTTTCGAAGGCGGAGCCAACCGGGGCATCTGGGGCGCGGATATGGTGAGACTGTTACAAAAACTTCTGGAAGAGGGGCTGATGGACGGACAGGGTCTTTTGAAGGAACCTTATTTTACGAAAGGAGTCCGTATCGGCGATGTGCTGGTGACGAAGGAGTCCGTGCGTGCAGTGCAGCTGGCAAAAGGAGCCATTGCCGCAGGCATTGAGATTCTGGCGGACAGCTATGGCATAAGATTTTCGGACATTTCGAAAGTGGTGCTGGCGGGTGGATTCGGTTATTATCTGGATCCGAAGGCGGCTGTGGCTATCGGGCTGCTTCCGGAAGAACTGGCAGATTGCACGGTGACCGGCGGCAATACGGCACTGAGCGGTGCAGCCATGGTGGGCAGTCGGATCCTTACAGCAGGTGGAAAGCAAACGGCGGAAGGAACATTGCCAGATGGTGGGGATGACCTTCGAAAACGGCAGGAATTGCAGATACGTATCCTAAATCTGGCGGAGGAAGAGAAGTTCCCTGAGACCTTTCTGACGAAGATAAATTTTAACTAAAAATATACAAAAAGCATAACAAATGACAGAAAATGTTGTTCCATTCTGGTAATTATTATGCTATAATTTTAAATATCTATAACAAGTACCGGAGGGTATTAAATGAGTACGAATGTTGAAAAACCAAAGAAATCTCTTTTTACGGGGAAAAAAGAGACGACTTCCGAAAAGAAGCCGAAGCCTGAAAAAGCAGTGAAGGGAAAGAAGGCATCTGCGGAGAAGAAGCAAAAGGCTCCGAAGCAGAAAAAGAGTGGAAAGAGCTCGAAACTGCTCAGCATCCGCAACAAGATCGTTGTATGTTTCCTGGTGCCTATTGTGTTTATGGTGATCATCGGTGTGTCAGCATACCAGAAATCCGCAGAAGGATTAAGCGAGAAATTCACCGATTCCACATTACAGACGATGCGTATGGCCACGGAAAATCTGAATATGAGCTGTGATTTTATCCGCTCAGAGGGTCTGAAATATGCTTACGATGATGATCTGCGGAAATATTTCCTGGGAATGTTCGAAGATAATCCCGTGGATAAGTTGAATTTCCTGACATCTACGAAGTCCAACCTTCTGTCGGTGCAGACCTCCAACCCGTTCATCAGCCACATGCACATTATTCCCAAGAAGGGAGTAAACCTTCTGTCCACTAAGCTTTCATCCGGTGTGGACGGTTTCCTGGATGAGTACAAGGAAGACGTGGCAAGCGGGGAAGGCAGAAGAAGTATCCCGCAGTGGATCGACAGTCATCCTGTACTGGATGAAAAGGTAACGGAGACCGAAAAAGATTATATTATGGCCTTCGAAATGATGAGCCAGTCGAACAATGCCTGCGTTGTCATCGATATCAAGCCTTCTGCTATTACGGATTTCATGGAAGAGATCGATATCGGAGACGGCAGTATCATCGGATTTGTAACTCCCGGAGGCAGAGAACTGGTTGTTGAGAATGTAGAAGAAGGAAAAGAAAGTGTCCTTCCGGAAGAGGGAAATGTATTCTCCGGACAGGAGTATTATACAGCTGTCATGGGTGAGGCAGTAGCGGATGCAGGTACTGCGGAGGTAGATTTCCAGGGTGAGAAGTATCTTTTCATTTACAGCCACAGTGCAGATATCGGCTTTACCACCTGTGCACTGGTACCTATGAGAGTAGTGACCAGTCAGGCTACCGAGATCCGCAACATGACCATCGGTCTGGTGATCCTGGCATGTGTGATCGTAGTGATCGTAGGTATCTTTATCACTGCAGGTATTGAGAATAACATGAGACGCATTTCCAGAAAGTTCGGTGATGTGGCGAAGGGTGATCTGACGGTTACCGTATCTGCCAAGGGACATGATGAGTTCCAGGATCTGGCAGGCTCGGCTACCAACATGATCACGAATACGAAGAAGCTGGTCAATCAGGTAAGCAATGCTACCGGAGAGCTGGAAGTGTCTGCACAGAACGTGGGACAGGCTTCTGAACTGATTCATGAGTATTCACAGGATATTACCCGTGCCATCGGTGAGATCAACGAAGGTATGGAAGAACAGTCCAGACATGCACAGGAGTGCGTGGAGAAGACCGATATCCTCTCCAATGAGATCCAGGAAGTCAGCCATGTGGTAGAACGTGTGGAGAAGCTGGTAGGCGAGACGGAAGGCATGATCAACAAGGGAATGGAGATCGTACAGGTACTGGGTGATCGTGCTGGCGAGACAACACAGATGACTGTGAAAGTGAGTGAGAGTATCGAATCTCTTCGCAAGGAATCTGAGATCATCAACAGTTTCGTAGCTACGATCACAGAGATCACAGAGCAGACCAACCTGCTGTCATTGAATGCTTCTATCGAGGCAGCCAGAGCGGGAGAGGCTGGACGAGGCTTCGCTGTAGTAGCAGAAGAGATCCGCAAGCTGGCAGATGATTCTGCAAAGGCAGCCGGCGAGATCCGCAACAATGTGGCCAACATTACAGCCCAGACCCAGAACAGCGTGGAGAGTGCAAGCCAGGCGAAAGCAATGGTAGAACTCCAGACCAAAGCTGTGGAAGAAGTGATCGCAGTATTCCGCGAGATGCAGGAGCGTATGGGCCAGCTGATCGAGGGACTGAAAGATATCGTGGTAAGCACGGAGAAGGCAGACGGTGAGCGTAGCGCTGCTGTGGCAGCCGTGAAGAATATCTCCGATATCATTGAAGAGACCGCAGGCAGTGCCGAGACCGTCAACGATGTGGCCAATAAGCTTCTGAACCATGTGGAGAAGCTGAGCACTACTGCAAGTGTACTGGATGAGAATATGGAAGGACTTAAGAATGAGATTTCCGTATTCAAGATCTGAGTATAAATAAAAAAGTAACATACAGAGGAGATCCGGGAGATGAGAGTCTCGGGTCTCCTTTTTTGCAAGCATGTTTTATTGCGGCAGCAGGAATGGTCACTTTTGAGAATGCATATATTTTCTGTGAAAGCGTGAAACGGACGGCTTGAAATGAAAAAAGTACTGGCGGGAATTCTGATCTTTGACATGCTTCTGGGAATCTTGTGTCTGTCAGTGGGAACGGAACGATACGCAGAGCAGAAGTCATATGGAACCTATATAGAAACAGACACCGGCGTGTGCGGGACATCAGGAGAACCGAAAAAGATCGCGCTGACCTTTGACGACGGGCCGCATCCGAAGTATACGGAACAGCTTCTGGATGGATTGAAGGAGCGGGGAGTGGTAGCTACTTTTTTCGTGACGGGAGAGAATGCGGAGAATTACCCGGACATTATCCGGAGAGAACAGGACGAAGGACATCTGATCGGGAACCATACCTATAGTCACATCCAGCTCACTTCCCGCAACCGGGAGACCTTTCGGGAGGAGCTGGTGCAGACCAATGAAATTCTCGAAGAAATCACAGGGGAGAAAATAAGCTTTGTCCGGCCGCCTTACGGCAGTTGGGACAAAAGCTTTGAGAAAGAACTGAATATGTTCCCGGTTCTGTGGAATATCGATCCTCTGGACTGGTGTTCCCACAATGCAGACTGTATTGCGTCCAAAGTGGTGGAGAAGGCGGGGGACGGCGATATTATTCTGATGCATGATTATTATGAGACTTCTGTCACCGCAGCACTGGAAGTAGTGGATATTCTGCAGAAAAGAGGCTTTCAGTTCGTAACGGTGGAGGAAATCCTGTTTGACTGAATCATTGTAAAACAAGAGCCACCTGAGTGATAAAATTCGCCGGATCCTTATGCTGGGGAGGACCTTCCAGATAAGTATGCCGTACCGTGCCTGACAGAGACAGATTCTGCGCAGCTGCGTAGGCAGACAGTTCTCTACGGGCATCCGGGAGTGATTCGTAACAGCCGTGATAGAAGATGCCGAGAGCTTTCTGCTCCGGCAGATGCACCACATGTTCTCCCTTGCTGGCAGGAGGTACGGAGATACAACAGGTGAATTCTTCAGGATGTTCCAGATTGTACTCAATGAAAAACATCCGCATACTGCTGTCGGAGCCGTACAGATGAATGGCTTCCATGAAGACCTCCCGCAGGAATTCTTTGCGTTCTTCCACTCCGTTAAAAGCCCCCTTGCGGCAGTACACCGTCTGGGCGGGGAGGGTAAGAAACTGTATCACGGAAGCAGCCGGGGACGCAGTACGTTGCTTTAACTTCTCAATACTCTGCGTCAGGTCGTCTCGTAAGGCTTCCAGACGTTCGATCAATGGTTCCAGATCCGTGGATCCATTATAATAGGAGGAGATCTCATCCAGGGACAGCCCTAAATTCTGCAGTACCCGGATGGAGCGGATCAGGGAGATGGAATCCGGGGTATAATAGCGATTCCCGGCAGTTCCTTCTTTTTTATCCGGAAGCAGGAGACCTTTGGCTTCGTAGTTCAATATGATTCTTCTGGTGATGCCGATCGCTTTGGAGACTTCTCCGATGGACATCAGTCTTTTTTCACTTTTTCCGTTTTCTTCGTTTGATGACATCAAAAATATGCCTTTCTCAAAATTATCCTTGCATCGTACATCGATGTACGGATATAATTATTGTAATAAGCGTAGAAAAACATGTCAAGACACATACGATAAAACGAATGAGCTGCATCGGTTTGTGCGGCAAAGGAAGAATCATGATAAAAGTAGCTTTTTGTGATGACGATCTGTCAGTACTTAAGGAATTAAGCGTTCTGATGGACAGATATCGGGTAGAACGGAATCAGGATATTACTTATGCAGCATTTCACAGTCCGCTGGAATTGCTGTCGGAAGTAGAGCGGGGGACCCGGCTGGATATTATATTTCTGGATGTTCTGATGCCGGGACAGGATGGAATCAGTGCCGCCAGAGAGATCCGTAAGTATGATACTTCGGTGAAGATCATTTATCTGACATCCTCTTCGGAATACGCTGTGGATTCCTATGAAGTGGGGGCCTATTTTTATCAGTTGAAGCCTATCTGGCAGGAGAGCTTCTACCGATTGATGGATTCGGTACTCAGGGAGTGCCTCAAGAATGAAAAGAACAGTCTGATCCTGCGATGTAAGACGGGAATCACAAGGCTGGAACTGGACAAACTGAAGTATTGCGAGGTAACGGGGAGGAATCTGCTGCTTCACAAAGAGGACGGAGAAGTACTGGACAGCGTTGGTAAACTGGACGATTTGTGCGAACAGTTGAAGGATTATGAATGCTTTGTCCGTTGCCACAGGTCATATATGATCAATATGGATTATGTAAAGAGCATATCTAACAAAGCAGTGATCCTGTCGGACGGTACCCAGATCCCGATTCCGCATGGAAAATATTCGGAACTGAAAGACAAATTTTTTTCCTATTTCTTTCGTAAAAACCAGACATTTTTAGCATAAAACGACCGGAGAATTTTTTCTCCGGTCGTTTCATGTCATATTTGGGTCGATTGGTGTCAAAAACGGTCATAAATGGAAAAAATAAGGTACACTATCTTCAGACAACAGAGAACTGTTGTAAGAAGGAGGAAACCATTATGAAGAAAAAATATTTTGCATGCGCAATGGGACTGGTACTGGCATTGTCTTTGACAGCCTGCGGTGAGGAAGAGGTAATTGTGGAGAACACCAACGAAGAAGTGACCCAGGAAGTACAGACCCAGGAAGTACAGACCCAGGAAGTGGCAGAAGCTCCCACAGAGACTGTAGCAGAGACAGGTACAGAAGCAGAGGGCGGTCCCCTGTTACAGGTGGCAGTTATGGAAATCCCGGATCTGAGTGGTACGGAATGGAACTTTGCCGGCGGTATGATCGATGGTGTTGAGATGGAAGAAGAGGATCTGAACGCAACACTGGAGACTTATGGCGGTACCTTACAGCTTGTATTTGGTGAAGACGGTGCAGTTACCATGGTACAGGGCGGCGGAAATGCAGAAGGTACTTATGAGTATTCCGATGACAACACAGCTATCAAGATGACACTTGATTTTGGTGGAACAGAGGTTACCTATGCCGGATTTTTGTCTGAGGTGGGAGATACTGTAACACTGATCGCTATGTCTGATATGAATGGTTATGACGGACTTTATTTTGTGCAGTAAGATAGTTTGAAAAGATCTTAAAAAGACGAAAAGGGGAGGGAGAGTTAACGATGGAAATTGTGATTATCGTGTTGCTGCTTGCCTCCCTTTTTGGTGTCTGGCTATTGTCGGTGCGGCGTAAGCTGGAGACACAGGAAGAAAATATCCGGAATGCCATGTACCAGACTCTGGTACAGCTCTCCGCAGAGCGGGAGGCACTGGAAGGATTGGCGGAGTTTCTCGGACAGACCATGGATGCGGAGACTTTCCGGAGAATGAAACATTCGCTGGAGAGTGCACAGACTGCCGGAGAGGCCGGACTGCCGGAATGGGTGGCAGAACAACAGAGAGAATTATTGAGAGTACAGAAAAAAATTGCAGAGATCTCGGAAAGCATGCCGCTTTTGCAGGCACAGGAGACTTATCAGAAGTACTGGAAAGCAGCAAAAAGCTATGAACATATGGTGGAGACCAGTGGACTGATTTATAACGATTCCGTGGAAAACTACAATAGTATGCTTCACAGAATACCGGATCGTATCGCAGCGGGAATCTGCGGGTTTCACCGGAAAAAGTTAATTGAGATCATGTAATCCACATACATTCTTAAGGAGGGTAAAACGATGGGATTATTTACAAACAACAAAAAGTTATGTCCAATCTGCGGAAATCCGACACCGAGACTGCTGGCATCCGCAGTGGAAGGGCAGAATCTCTGTAAGGAGTGTGCAGCCAAGATCGATCTGCCGGATGGTGTGTTGAATTCCATGACGCTGGATGATTTCCGGGAATATATCAAGTGTTATGATGCCAACAAGCCGCTGCGTGACAGCTTCACAGAGACTTACCGTTATGACTTCGGCTTTTTCAAGGGCAGTCTGCTGCTGGATATGGATCATCAGCTGCTGCGGCTGGGAGTCGTTGACACGGCATTTGCATTGGAGCCCTCCGACATTAAGTCCTTCCGTATTCTGGAGGACGGCGAGGTATTGTACGAAGGAGAAAAGGGGAACTTCCGGAGCTGCAAGAGTGATATCAAGGAACGTTTAAATGAGTTAAAGCCCAGGATCGACGAATACAGAATGCTGCGTCATCAGTATGAGATGATGGAGGAAATGCGTCGCAGTATGGATGAGAACAACCGGAGAGATGACAGAAGAGAAGATCTGGATCACAGAGATTACAGAGATCGTGTAAACGAGCCGGACTTTAATATTCCGAATCCGGTGGAGAAATTCGCTGTGGAGATCACACTGGATCATCCTTACTGGAAGAGTTTCTACAAAGAGACAGGAGCACCGAAGTTCGATTCCGATCAGCCCAGCACCATCGATTATCTGGATGATTATACCCAGAAGACGGAAGGACTACATGCACTGGCACAGAACCTGATGCAGATCATTGATCCCCAGGTACAGGAACAGGTAATCGATCCCCACGCCGCAACCCAGAGTACCCAGAGTGCACCGCAGGCCGCACCCGTACAGGCAGAGGATCCTACCGTGGCACTGCCTAAGTATAAGGCGCTGCTGGATGCAGGCGTTATTACAGCAGAGGAATTCGAAGCGAAGAAGAAACAGCTGCTGGGACTGTAAACAGAGGTTACGATCAGAAAGGAGAAAAAGAATGAAAAAGATATTGCAGAGAATCGGACTGCTGGCAGCGGCGGTAATGCTGCTGTGGGGCTGGCAGGGAATGGATGCGAAAGCGGCAGATGAGGAAAACTATAGTTTTGGTTTTTCGTGTACAGGGGATCAGAAAGATAAAATTGATGTAAGCAAGTTAAATATATTCAAAGACTCTGATATGTATTATATTGATGTATATCCGGTAGAAGGTTATCTTTTTGAAGTTGAGCCCACAGTGAATATTAGGCCCGAGAATTTCGATGATGATGCGATAAGCCTTACTAATCCGGAAAAAAAGGAAGGATATTATTACAGGTATTGCATAGATAAATCTAATCTGCCTAGTTCAAGTAATAAATCCTATGTCATAATAGTATTTAATCAGCACCCCCTTGCTAAAGAAATCAAAGAAGTAAGTATAACGGTCTCAGAACCGGTGGCCGGACAACCATTCCCTACGGAATGGAAAATTAATACGGAGGGCGTAACAGGGACGTTACGATGGTCAGTGCCAACAACGGATGAGGAAGTAACAGGCATTGCGGAACCGAATACGGAATATTCTGGAACGATAGCATTGATTCCTGAATCTGGTTATGCGTTTAAGAAGCCGGTGAACGTTTATCCAGACAATTATTTTCAGGTAATTGATTATACTTCAAATGAAATCATAGGCTGGTACTTATTTACAACCGGTGACGCACAGCCATCCAATCCCGGCAATACCAATACTGAAATAACATGGGAAAAGTGGAATGACTGGACGATCAATAGAGATAAATTGGAAAATGGTCGTATAGCTAAGGGATATGGTCTGAGCGGAAGTGCTGCGGAGTCCCATGATGCGCACCTTTTCCTTTATGTAGAACCGAAGGATGGATATTATTTTACAGAAGAACCGAAGGTCAGCTGGAACGATACGCTGTTAGTACCATTACCTAAGGACAGCTCTACATTGTATGGATATAAATACCAGTTAGATGATAACGGCTCAGGAACCATTGTTGTAGAGGGAAAAGCTGTGAAGAAGGACACGGCTGAGCCTCAGGCAAATGAACCTCAGGCAAATACGTCTCAGTCAAGTAACGATACTTACAAGATCATCAATGGCGCCAGGAGCACCTGGAACGGCAGCACCACCGAAGGCCTGACCATCCGCGGCGATGGTGATTTTGCTAAATTTGCGGGTGTCCGTGTAGACGGCAACTGGATCCCCAGTGCCCACTACGAGGCAAAATCAGGTTCCACTATCGTGACCCTGAAACCTTCCTACCTGGCATCCCTGTCAGAGGGTGAACATACTGTAGATATCATGTGGATCGATGATTCCGCCAGCACCACATTTACGGTAGCTGCAAACACCGCAACTGCACAGGCGGAGCTGGACAGCGTTCCCAAGACCGGTGAAGGTGTGATGGGATGGATGCCCGAAGCATTGCTACTTGTAGCTGCAGGGCTGACTATAATGGGTGCTTTACGACTGAAAAAAGCAAAATAGATTTGTATTGACAATGGGAGGAAACAAATGAAAAAGATATTACAGAGAATCGGACTGTTAGCAATGGCAGGGATGCTGTTGTGGGGCTGGCAGGGAATGAATGCGAAGGCGAAAGTAACCGACGATACTATAAACTGGCTACGACAAGGAGTAAACTTAAGTGAGTGGGATTTTACATATAATCCTGATCATCATTACACGCTGAGTTATGGTATGGGTGTCGGCTATGGAACTGGGTGCAATACTCCTTACCAGGATAATCATTATGTTATTTACATAGAGCCGGAGGATGGATATTGTTTTGCAGATAAGCCTACGGTTAAGGCAACGATAATGGATGACGCGGGAGACGTGATAAATTTCATTACGTTGATTCCAATTGGAAGAAGCAGTGCAACAACCGGCTATGGATATGAAGTATGTAGTTTGATCGGTAAGAAGGGAAACTTAATCTTATATGCAGAAGCTGTAAACCTGGATCTGAGCACAAAGTTTATAGAAAATGAAGGCCTGCTTCCCAATGATACAACCAGTTCATTCTCCTTTTATACAGGATGGAATTTGAGTTATGACTCTGTGACAATTCAGAGCATATCCTATCATATTACGAATGCTGCAGGTGATAATGCAGACGATTTGTTTCAGGTGGAAACGACTGATTATGCCGGCAACAACGGTGAAACAGTTGGACAAGGCGTAAAGGTAAGCTATAAGACACAGGATTGTGCTCCGTCCGGAAAATATACCATGACGGTTACAATGACTTATGATGATATAGTTCCTTATACCCGGAAAAAAGTTACCAGTTTCGAATTTACAGTAGGTGAGGCCGGGACCACTACGCCGGAGACCGATACATCGGAGTCAAGTGATGACAGTCCGGAAGATCCCTACAAGATCATAGAAGGCACCAGGAGCACCTGGAACGGCAGTACCACGGAAGGTCTGACCATCCGCGGCGATGGTGATTTTGCTAAATTCGCCGGTGTCCGTGTAGACGGCAACTGGATCCCCAGTGCCCACTATGAGGCAAAATCAGGCTCCACTATCGTGACTCTGAAACCTTCCTACCTGGCATCCCTGGCAGAAGGAGAACATACCGTGGATATCATGTGGATCGATGATTCCGCCAGTACCACATTTACGGTAGCTGCAAGCGCCGCAACTGCACAGCCGGAGCTGGACAGCGTGCCTAAGACCGGTGAAGGTGTGATGGGATGGATGCCCGAGATACTGCTGCTTGTAGCTGCAGGTCTGGTGACATTCGGCGGACTTCTCCGCAGACGTAGTAAAATTCAACTTTAAAGGGAAAAACCACATAAAGATTGTGTAAAAAGTAGATATATTTTTAAATTGACGAGCACATGGCTGTTGGATATACTATAACTGTATCGCGTTTTAAACGACGTGATACGGAAAGCAGGATCCGACAGCCATGAGCAGTTTACAAAAGAAAGAAACATTATTAATCGTTGATGATTCAAAATTTCAAAGAGTAGTGATCAGACAGTCTCTCGGGGAGCATTTTAACTTCGCAGAGGCTGTTTCCGGTGAAGAATGTCTTACGATCATGGAGAAGGAAAGCGATGCCATTGATCTGGTGCTGCTGGATCTGGTCATGCCGGGGATCGACGGCTTTGAAGTACTGCGCCGCAGACAGAATATGGAGGGCTTCAAGGACACGCCGGTTATCGTTCTGACGAATACGGAATCGGTGTCTTCCCAGTCGGAAGCATTTGCACTGGGGGCGGATGAATTCATTATCAAACCGGTAGATACCCGGATAGCGCTTACCCGCATCAACAATACACTGGGGGTAAAACGCAGGTTGCAGAATAGCAGAGATGAGCAGAAGGCCTGGAAGACAAAGTCGCAGATCGACGAGATGACCAGTCTGTTCAACAAGATGACAGTAGAGAAGCTGATCACGAAGACTCTGACAGAGCATGAGAATGGCCTGCATGCTCTTATGGTGATAGATATCGATAATTTCAAATCCGTAAATGATGTATACGGTCATACTATGGGAGACCATGTGATCAGCGTCATTGCAGGAGTCATTTCTTCACAGTTCCGCAGCACAGATTATGTGGGACGTATGGGTGGAGATGAGTTCGCAGTATTGATGGGAGACATTCCGTCCAAAGAGATCGCACTGATCAAGGCAGAGAATCTGGTCAACCTCGTAAAATATAAAGAGAGCTTATCCATACCGGAAAATATATCCATCAGTGTGGGAATAGCATTTTCCGATCCAGAGGATCATTGCTACTATGATCTTGCGGCAAAAGCAGATCAGGCATTGTATGTATCCAAGAAGTCGGGAAAAGGACGCTACAGCGTGTTCGGTGAGGAAAATCAGACCCCTGATCAGAAATTACAGGCTTTTGTGTGGTCATCCTCCCGTAATGTTACCAGCATGCTGGAGTTTGCACTGCCGGAGTTTGTTCATCTGAAGAAAGTAATCTCGGTGGAAGAGATCAGAGAGAACATGGGAGAGAAGACCGGCGAAGACATTCTGGGACTGTTCGTGGATGTATCAGAAGAAGAGGACGGAGGACAGGCACGTTGGCAGGAACTTGGAGAATTACAGAGAGAACATGCGCTTCCCATGATCGCCATCTGCAAGGAGGGGAATCTTGTACAGATGAAATGTGCGTTGGAGACGGAAGTAATCCAGGATCTTTTGCTGGCTCCGCTGGAAGCAAATGCATTGAAGCGGCGTGTGAAGATCTGGATGCAAAATTGCAAGCTGCGATAAACTTTGTTATAATTGACTGGAGCATATCTTAGAATGTGCTTCAGTCTTTTGGTATCTTTGCAATAGAAACAGAGGATGTAATATTATGGATTTGTTTGAATACATGAGAAGCACCAATATGGAAAAGGAAGCTCCACTGGCGGCCAGAATGCGTCCCAGAACCTTGGATGAGGTCGTGGGACAGGAGCATATTATCGGCAAGGACAAGCTTCTGTATCGTGCCATCAAGGCGGACAAGATCAGCTCCATCATTTTCTATGGACCGCCCGGTACCGGCAAAACGACGCTGGCGAAAGTCATTGCCAATACTACCAGTGCTGAATTTCAACAGATTAATGCCACAGTGGCGGGCAAAAAGGATATGGAAGAAGTGGTGGCAAAGGCGAAGGAACTGCAGGGAATGTACAGGAAGCGTACAATTCTGTTCATTGACGAGATCCACCGTTTCAATAAAGGACAACAGGATTATCTGCTCCCGTATGTGGAGGACGGTACGATCATTCTCATAGGAGCTACCACAGAGAATCCCTATTTTGAAGTCAACGGCGCTCTGATCTCCCGCTCGGTGATCTTTGAATTGAAGCCGATTCCGAGGGAAGCCATCAAAGAGCTTTTGAAAAAAGCAGTCTACGATACAGACCGGGGAATGGGAGCCTACAACGGCACCATAGACGAGGATGCACTGGATTTTCTGGCAGATATCTCCGGCGGCGATGCTAGACATGCACTGAATGCTATTGAACTGGGCATCATGACCACAGAACCGGGACCGGATGGCAAGATCCATATTACGCTCGACGTGGCACAGCAGTGTATCCAGAAGAGAGCGGCGAGATACGATAAAAACGGTGACAACCACTACGATACGATTTCTGCATTTATCAAGAGTATGCGGGGGTCAGATCCGGATGCGGCAGTATATTATCTGGCAAGGATGTTAAATGCTGGCGAAAGCGTTACTTTTATTGCAAGACGTATTATGATCTGTGCATCGGAGGATGTGGGCAATGCGGATCCCCAGGCACTGGTGATGGCAGTGAATGCTTCTCTGGCGGTGGAGCGGGTAGGCATGCCGGAGGCGCAGATCATTCTGGCGCAGGCAGTGACTTATATTGCTACAGCACCCAAGAGCAATCGTAGCTGCGAAGCGGTATTTCAGGCGATGCAGGAAGTACAGGCCACAGGAGATCTGCCGATCCCCGCACATTTGCAGGATGCACATTATAAAGGAGCAGCAAAATTGGGACACGGAACAGGATATAAATATGCACATGATTACCCGAATGACTATGTGGAACAGCAGTATCTGCCCTATGAATTAAGTGGCAGGGAGTTCTATCAGCCCTCGGGTAACGGTTATGAGGTGAAGATCAGAGAGCATATGGCGAGAATCAAAAAAGAAGCCGCAGAGGCTTCTTCTAAAAACAAAGAATCATAAAATCAGGTACCTGATTGCGGGATTAGAACAACTCCGTAATCAGGTATTTGTATATTTCCTGATTTTTTTTCTGCCAGTTGTCGCAGATAGCAGCCGCAGTTTCTTCCACGGGAACGGATAATGTGATGTCCACCAGATTGATACCGCGGTCTTTTGCTACCAGATGAGCCTCGTATTCACCGGAGGTGGATTTATAATAATCCCCCAGCACAGAGACTTCGTTGCGCAGGGTGAACTCGTTTTCCTGAAAATAGCTGTCAATTTCCTGCTTGATGGTATCACCGATGCGGTTCTCGAAGAAATTCAGAGTTTCCTTGCCCTCGGCAGTGATGGACAGGTGGGTCCGGTTGCGGATCGACTGGGTGGCGATCATTCCGGCATCCGTCAGTTCATTGATGACCTGCTGCAGGGTCAGGAAGTTCGTGTATTCCTTTCCAAGGATAAAATCGCTGACCTGTGCGGCCGTGAGAGGGAAAGTCACACGGTTCAGCATGTAGAGAACGATAAGTTTATATAAAGTAAGCGGATCTTGTAACATAATGGGATAACAGCCTTTCTAATGTTTATCTTTATTTATTGCTTCATAAAGGTCACCCTGACGGATGCCCTGCTCTTTCATACGGTGGTGCAGTGAGTTCAGTACCTTTCGTTTGTCCAGACTCCATTTCGGAGCGATCAGCAGATCTTTTGGCCCATCACCGGTGACCCGGTGGATCACGATGTCCGGAGACAGGTGGGCGAGGCAGGAGACCAACAGATCCAGATAATGTTCCGGAGTCAGTGCCTCAAATATTCCCTTTTCATAATCCTCTGCCAGATCGGTATTTTTTAAAATATGCAGTAACTGGAGCTTGATGCCAAAGGGAGCAATATGGTTTAAGTATTTCATGGTTTCCAGTACCTGTCGGTCGGTCTCTCCGGGGAGTCCCAGAATCGTATGGACGATAAAAGGGATTTTGAGTGTCTTCAGATTGGTACAGGCTTTCTCGAAGCAGGACAGGGGATAGCCTCTGCGGATATAGTGGGCAGTCTCTTCGTGGATTGTCTGTAATCCCAGTTCGATCCAGAGGAATTTGTCCGGATATTCGCCTTTTAATTTTGCAAGCAGAGCCAGTACTTCCGGCCCCAGACAATCCGGCCTGGTGGCAATGGAGATGCCGCAGACTTTGGGATGGCTCAGGGCAGAACGATACACCTCTTCCAGATAGGGGAGAGGTGCATAAGTGTTGGTGTATGCCTGAAAATAGGCGATCAGGTCATGACCGGTCACTTTATCACCGAATTTTGCCATGCCTTCCGCAATCTGTTCCTCCATAGTCTTTCCGGCAATGTCCACAGCAAAGTCACCGCTGCCGCCGGAGCTACAGAAGATACAGCCCCGAGTGTCCAGAGTTCCGTCCCGATTGGGACAGGACATCCGGGCATTCAGGGCTATTTTATAGCATTTATGGTGAAACGTATTTTTGCAATAGGAATCCAGAGAGTAGTAGGGCTTGCCGTGCCAGTCTCTCACAATGCTGTCCGAACACATTAGCGGATGTGGCTCTTTACAGCGTTTGCCACAACTTCGGCTACCTGGGGATCAAATGCTTCCGGCATGATATTGTCATCGGAGAGCTTGTCTGCGGGTACCAGACCGGCAATGGCTTCGGCAGCGGCCAGTTTCATCTCTTCGGTGATCTGGGTAGCACGACCTTCCAGAGCACCCTTGAAGATACCGGGGAAAGCGACCACATTGTTCACCTGATTGGGAAAATCACTGCGTCCGGTTCCTACGACACGGGCACCGGCAGCCTTGGCTACATCCGGCATGATCTCGGGAATGGGATTCGCCATGGCAAACAGGATGGAATCGCGGTTCATGGAAGCTACCATCTTGGGAGTGACGATGTTCGGAGCGGAAACACCGATGAAGATATCGGCACCTTTCAGAGCATCGGCCAGAGAGCCGGTCTCGTTGTTTAAGTTAGTCACTTCGGTCATCTTTTTCTGCATCCAGTTCAGGCCTTCGGTATCTTTGGAGACAATACCTACCTTGTCACACATGATGATATTGGGGAAACCGTAGGTCAGAAGCAGTTTGGTGATAGCCACCCCGGCGCTTCCGGCACCGTTTACCACTACGCGGCAGTCTTCCTTTTTCTTACCGACTACCTTCAGGGCGTTGATGACACCGGCCAGAACGACGATGGCAGTACCGTGCTGGTCATCATGGAATACGGGGATGTCCAGAATCTCCTTCAGACGTTCCTCAATTTCGAAACAACGGGGAGCACTGATGTCTTCCAGATTGATTCCGCCGAAGCCGGGAGCCAGATAGGTCACAGCCTTGATGATCTCTTCGGTATCCTGGGTGTCCAGACAGATGGGGACAGCATTTACATTACCGAATTCTTTGAAGAGGACTGCCTTGCCTTCCATAACGGGCATGGCTGCGTAGGGACCGATGTTGCCAAGACCAAGAACCGCGCTTCCGTCGGAGACAACGGCTACGGTGTTGGCCTTCATGGTGTATTTGTAAGCAGCTTCCTTGTCCTGGGCGATTACTTTGCAGGGCTCCGCAACACCGGGAGTATAAGCAATAGCCAGATCCTCACGGGTCTTGACGGGAGTCTTGGACACGGTCTCCAGTTTACCGTTCCATTTTTCATGCATCAGTAACGCTTTTTCATTGGTTGTCATGACAATACCTCTCTTATTTTTTGTTTGGTCATTACTTCATATAATCATGGATGATTTGCCGGATACGAAATCCGGACGCTATTCATAATGATATAATAGAATCGATATCTTCGCAAGGATTTAGCACCACTTTTACAAAAAATAAAATTTTTATTTTGGGACTTCCTATTTGGAAAGAAATGTATTATAATGGCTTCAGATGCAGTTTTAATATCTTTTTATTCAACTGACATGTCGAATGTAAATCGGATGTAATTCCCCTTAGTTAACAGTTTTATAGTAAATCTTATTTCCATAGGAGGGTATATGAGAGAAAAATATGAATCACTTGCATTAGTTCAGTTAAAGGAGCTGGCAAAAGTACGTGGCCTGAAGGGAACTTCCACAATGAAAAAGGCAGATCTGGTAGAAGCTATGCTTGCAGAAGATGAGCGCCTGAAAAAAGAGGAAGAAGCTAAGGCAGCGGAAGAGAAACAGGAGGCTGCTAAGAGCGAAGAGGCAGAGAAGCCGGAGAGAACAGAACGCCCTGTCAGACAGGAGAGGAATTACAGACAGGACAGATATGATAGACAGGATAGAAATGACAGAAACTATCGGACAGACCGTACCGAGCGTACGGATCGTGCAGAACGCACTGACCGTTCCGAAACCGGTACAGAGATGGTCGGCGTAAGAAGTGAAGCTTACACCAGAGAGCGTACCTTCAATCCGAATAACGTGGCATACGATGAGAGCCAGTATCCCAAGGAACTGGACAGCGGTATCGAAGCCAGCGGTATCTTAGAGGTTATGCCGGATGGTTACGGATTTATCCGTTGCGAGAATTATATGCCCGGTGAGAACGATGTGTATGTGGCTCCCAGCCAGATCCGCCGTTTCGGACTGAAGACCGGTGATATCCTGAAGGGCAACAAGAGAATCAAGACCCAGCAGGAGAAGTTCAGTGCACTGCTGTTCGTCAAGAGCATCAACGGTTATACAGTGGAAGAGTCAGCCAAGAGAATGGCATTCGAGGATATGACGCCGATCTTCCCGGATGAGCGCATCAAGATGGAGACTCCCGGCTGCAGCGTGGCTATGAGAGTCATGGATCTGGTAAGCCCTGTCGGTAAGGGACAGCGTGGTATGATCGTATCCCCGCCCAAGGCTGGTAAGACCACACTGTTGAAGGAAGTGGCAAAGTCTATTTTGAACGGTAACCCCAAGATGCACATGCTGATCCTGCTGATCGATGAGCGTCCCGAGGAAGTTACCGATATTAAGGAAGCAATCCATGGAGACAATGTGGAAGTGATCTATTCCACCTTCGATGAGCTTCCCGAGCACCACAAGAGAGTATCAGAGATGGTGATAGAGCGTGCAAAGCGTCTCGTAGAACATAAGAAGGATGTCGTGATCCTGCTTGACAGTATCACCCGTCTGACCAGAGCGTACAACCTGGTGGTTCCCCCCAGCGGACGTACTCTGTCCGGTGGTCTCGATCCCGCCGCACTCCACATGCCCAAGAGATTCTTCGGTGCAGCCCGTAATATGCGTGAGGGAGGAAGCCTGACCATTCTGGCCACCGCACTGGTAGAGACCGGAAGCAAGATGGATGATGTGGTATACGAGGAATTCAAGGGAACCGGTAATATGGAAATGGTTCTGGACAGAAAGCTGTCCGAGAAACGTATTTTCCCGGCTATCGATCTGGCAAAATCCGGCACCAGAAGAGAGGATCTGTTGCTGACACCGGAAGAACTGGAAGCTATCAATATCATGCGTAAGGCCCTGAATGGCTTAAAGCCCGACGAAGCTACCGACCGCATCCTTGATATGTTCTCCCATACCCGCAATAATGTGGAATTTGTGAATATGGTGAAGAAGAACCGGTTTATCTAGGCAAGAGATAGAAAATTGACAAAAATTGGAAATGATGGCAGAATATATACCTTTACGATGTGTCATAATTGTGCTACAATTATGGCATAAAGGAGGTGCTATTATGCCATTGATCATGCCAATCAGAGATTTGAGAAAAACAAGTGAAATATCCGAATTAGCACATACAAAGCAGGAACCGATTTTTATTACTAAGAATGGCTACAGCGATCTGGTAGTGATGAGTGCAGAACTTTATGAACGTTTTGCACGAATTCATAAAATCGACCAGGCCATCTGTGAGGCGGAAGAGGAAGTTGCTGCGGGTGCGGATACGATGGATATGGATGTCGCAATGGAAAGGCTAGACAAAAAATATTATGGTTAAATACCATATAAAGTTGTATCCGAGAGCATATCGTGATATGGAAGAAATCTACAGGTATATCGCCATAGAAAAACAGGTTCCGGAAAATGCAAAAGCACAAACAGACAGAATTTGGAGAGCGATAAAAAAACTGGAGACTTTTCCCGGTTCACATCAGGATAGATTAGAGGGAAAGTATGCCGGAAAGGGGTATAAACAGCTTCTGGTCGATAATTATATGGCAATTTATAAGATTAATGAGACCGAAAAAACAGTTTATATCATTACGGTACAATACCAGGGAAGAAATATGTAAAAATAGGTCTTGCGTCGTGTAAACTCTTATGGTACAATAATACCGCTGTTTGTGGTTCCATAAGCAGTGAGGATGAGAACAAGAACTTATACACGACATTTTTATAGAGAGGTGAAAGAAATGAAAGAAGGAATCCATCCCGCTTACTACCAGGCAACTGTAACCTGCAACTGTGGTAACACATTTGTAACCGGCTCCACCAAGCCCGAGCTTCACGTAGAAGTTTGCTCCAAGTGTCATTCATTCTACACTGGCCAGCAGAAGTCTGCAAGAACCGATGGCCGTATTGATAAGTTCAATAAGAAATACGGTGTTAAATAAGATTGCAAGCGAACGGTTGAGGTATTCTTATCTCAACCGTTTCTTGTCGTACAGAAAGTGTATTCCTATACGACAAAAAGGATTCTGTTTTATACTGCATTACGAGGACAATGTTTATGGCTAGAAGAAAGAGTCGTTATTCCGGTATCGGCGGACAGGCCGTGCTGGAAGGCGTTATGATGAAAAATAAAGAAAAGTATGCGGTAGCGGTCCGCAAGCCGGACGGCGAGATTGAAGTGGAAGTGGAGACCTATCAGGGTCTGGCTCACGGAAGTAAGTTCAAGGAGCTTCCCTTTATCCGTGGTATCTTTAATTTCCTGGATTCCCTGATCCTGGGAACCAGAGCATTGAATTATTCCGCTTCCTTCTATGAAGAAGAGGAAGGCAAAGAAACGAAATTCGATAAGGCGATGGACAAGATGAGCGGTGGCAACGGAGAAAAACTGCTGTCCGGTATCGTGACGGTGATCTCGGTCATACTGGCAGTGGGAATCTTCATTGTACTTCCTTATTTTATTTCATCGCTGTTTGAGAGCTTTATCCGCAACCGCTCCCTGATGGCGATTATTGAGGGTGTGATCCGTATCGCTCTGTTTTTGCTGTATGTATGGGGTATCAGCGCCATGAAGGATATCCGCAGGCTGTACCAGTATCATGGGGCGGAGCACAAATGCATCAACTGTATCGAGAAGGGCAGACCCCTTACGGTGCACAATGTGATGCGCAGCTCCAGACTGCACAAACGTTGCGGCACCAGCTTCATTTTCTTTGTTATGCTGGTAAGTATTGTGCTGTTCTTCTTTATCCAGGTGGATAATGTGGCGGAGAAAGTGATCCTTCGTATTCTGCTGATGCCGGTTGTGGCCGGAATTTCCTACGAGATCATCCGTCTGGCCGGACGCACGGATAATGTGTTTATTAAGATCCTGTCTGCTCCCGGTATGTGGATCCAGCGTATGACCACCAGGGAGCCCGATGAGAGCATGGCAGAGGTAGCCATTGCTTCCGTAGAAGCTGTGTTCGACTGGAAGAAATATTTACAGGATACCTTCGGTTACGAAGTGGATGAGAGCTGGATGAAGGACGATGCATCCGCAGAACCAGAGGATTAAGATGACCTATCGGGAATGCTATGAAAAGGGCTGTCTGGCTTTGCAGACAGCGGGAATCGAAGAAGCCACACTGGATGCGAGACTTCTGCTGGAAGCGGTATGCGGTACGAATCGTAATGATCTGCTGGTGCACGGGGAACAGTCGGTGACACCGGAAGCGGAAGAGAAATATCTTGGCTGGATCGGACAGCGGGCGGAGCACATTCCGCTGCAGCAGCTGACCGGGGAGCAGGACTTTATGGGACTGACCTTTGCCGTCAATGAGCACGTACTGATCCCGAGACAGGATACGGAGATTCTGGTGGAGGAAGTATTGAAGGAACTCCATGACGGAATGCGGGTGCTTGACATGTGTACGGGATCCGGATGTATTCTGTTAAGCCTTCTGCATTACAGCAATGCCTGTGAAGGACTGGGTGTGGATTTGTCTGCAGATGCGCTGGAAGTGGCAGAGCAAAATGCGGAGACGCTTTTGGATGCGGCGAACGCAGATCGGGTTCATTTTTTACAGAGTGACCTGTTTGACAAGGTGGAGGGAAAATTCGAGATCATCGTGTCGAATCCGCCTTATATCGCCAGTGCGGAAGTGGAGAAGCTGATGCCGGAGGTACGGGATCATGAACCCAGGATGGCACTGGACGGTACGGAGGATGGTTTACATTTTTACCGCCGTATCATCGAAGAAGCAGGAAAACATCTGGTGAGCAGTGGAATGCTCTTTTTTGAGATCGGATATGACCAGGGACAGGCTGTATCGGAACTGATGCGCACCGAAGGGTACCGCGAGGTACAAGTGGTGCAGGATTATGCCGGTCTGGACCGGGTAGTTTTTGGAACGTATGTAACAGTTCAGCCCGCACCATTCGTAAAGTCGCGCTGACACGCTTTCCGTCACTTCGTGACTACCTTTGCTCATAAACCTGGCGCTTAGTTCATGAACATATTCGTTCACAAAATCATGCAAGCATGATTTTTGCTCTCCAATATGTTCATGGCTGAACTGTTACAACTTATATTGAGAGGAATTAGTTATGTTTGACAAGTTAGAAGATTTATTGATTCGTTTTGAAGAGATCATGGGCGAACTGCATGAACCCACGGTCACGAATAACCAGGAACGTTTCCGCAAGCTGATGAAGGAGCAGAGTGATCTGACACCTATCGTGGATGCGTATACAGAGTACAAAAAGTGCAAGCAGGATATTGAAGATTCTCTTTCCATGCTGGAAGAGGAAAAAGACGAAGAAATGCGCGAGATGATCAAGGAGACGTTAAACGACAGCAAGAAGCGCGTGGAAGAGCTGGAGCAGGAACTGAAGATCCTGTTACTGCCCAAGGATCCTAATGATGACAAGAATGTAATCGTGGAGATCCGTGCCGGTGCCGGCGGCGATGAGGCTGCACTGTTTGCAGCGGAGATCTATCGTATGTATGTGCATTATGCCGAGAAGCAGCGTTGGAAGGTAGAGCTGATCAACGTGGATGAGATTGGTATCGGCGGTATGAAGGAAGTACAGTTTACTATCAGCGGACAGGGTGCTTACTCCAAGATGAAGTATGAGAGTGGCGTACATCGCGTACAGCGTGTGCCGGAGACCGAGAGCGGCGGACGTATCCATACCTCCACCATCAGTGTGGCGGTTATGCCGGAAGTGGATGACGACATTGATATCGTCATCGAGGACAAAGATATCCGTATCGATGTCATGAGAGCATCCGGTAACGGTGGTCAGTGTGTCAACACCACCGACTCCGCAGTACGTCTGACCCACTATCCTTCCGGAATCGTGGTATACAGTCAGACTGAGAAGTCTCAGATTCAGAACAAGGCTAAGGCATTCGCACTGTTAAAGTCCAAGCTGTATGACATCGAGCAACAGCAGAGACACGATGCGGAAGCAGAGATGCGCCGCAGCCAGATCGGTACCGGAGACCGTTCTGAGAAGATCCGTACCTACAACTTCCCGCAGGGTCGTGTCACCGACCATCGTATTGGTCTGACCCTGTATAAGTTAGACAAGATCATGAACGGAGATATCGAAGAGATCATCGATGCCTGCATCGCAGCCGACCAGGCAGCCAAGCTGGCTAAGATGAATGAAGAATAAGAGAAGAAAATGATGAAGGGCGGACTTTGGCGGTGCCAAGGTTCGCCTTTTATGATATAATGAGCCTCAAGGAAAAACAAGTGGCTGCAAGCAGACATTTGTTTTTCTGGGCTCATTAGCGAACGAATATCCTGCGAAGCAGGATGTAGAGTGCGATAGCACGAATTCGTGAGCTTATGATACAATAAAGAGAAGCAGCAAATATGAACAAAGGAACAGTAGAAGGAGAAGAAATTAAATGACCGTGGCAGAAGCAATACGTGAGTATGTCAATGAAACCGAAGGACTGGAGCTTTATGAGCAGGAGCCGGAAAAGGGTCTGGGAATCCTGGTAAAAGGGGACAATTCCTATATGGAAACGATCATGGACCTGACCAAATATTTCGACGATCACAATGTGGATGATGTGAATATGGAACTGGAGGGTATGTACGTGGAATGCCAGGGGGATGATACTATTGTGTATTTCCCGGAACTGGAGGCGCAACTATGAAAAAACACATCCTGTGCATTGGAGACTCGAATACTCACGGGCTTTGCACCGATCCGTCGGAGAACGCTGACCACGGCAGCAGGTATAATGAAGAAGAGCGCTGGACCTGTCTGCTGCAAAAGGCACTGGGCGAAGAGTATCTGGTCATTGAAGAGGGCCAGAGCGGCAGAACCTGTGTGTATGAGGATCCGGCCATGGATTCGGTGAATCTGCTGCCGGTACTGCATGCGCTGCTGAACAGCCATGAGCCGCTGGATCTGCTGATCCTGATGTTGGGAACCAATGATGCCAAGAAAAAATTTGGCACGGATGCGAAGAAGATTACCAAAGGAATGCAGATCCTTGTGGAAGAGGCAAAGTCTGTTCCCTGCTGGGGGGCGGACGGACCGAAGATCCTGATCGTGGCACCGGTTCCTATTGAAGAAGGAGTGACCTATCCTGAATTTGCCCCGGACTGTGTGGAGACCACGAAAGCGCTGGCCAGAGAATATGCTTTTCTGGCGGTGGCAGAGCAGGTGGATTTTCTGGATGCGGGAGGCTGTGAACTGACGAAGGCAGATCACGTACATCTGACAGCCAAGGGGCACAGACAGTTGGCGGAGCGGATGGAAACGGCTGTGCGGGAGATTCTGGAAGCCCCGGAAGCGGAAGGCGAAGGGGGAAAAGAGAACGATGAGGCAGAGGAGATCGTAACGGCAAAAGAGGCAGATCTGCCCAGAATCCTGGAGATATATGACATCGCCAAGGCTTACATGGGGGCAAACGGGAATCCGAACCAGTGGAACGGCGCCTATCCGGATCTGGAGACGCTGCGGACAGATATAGAGAAACAGCGGCTGTATGTGTATAAAAAGGACGGACGCATCCACGGGGTATTCATGCTTCTGCTGGAGGAGGAACCGACCTATGCTTATATCGAGGGCGGCAGCTGGCGGGAGGAGACACCTTACGGCACGATCCATCGCCTGTCAGGAGATGGGGAAGTGAAGGGACTGTTTGCAAAATGTGTTGCCTTTTGTGAGAAGAAAGTACCTTACCTGCGTGCGGATACCCATTTTGACAATCACACCATGCAGCACTTATTAGAGAAGAACAGCTTCGAACGCAGAGGCATTATTTACCTGAAAAACGGAGATCCACGCATCGCCTATCAGAAATAATGCACAACACCTGACCGATTTCTTATGAGCAATATTCACGAAAATAATCAGAAACGCCGAAAGATACTGACATTTCGGCGTTTTTTCTGTTAGAATATGGGTATACTATTGGTAGTAAACGGAAATTGTGTTTTCAATTTTCTGCAATGGGCAGAGGAAAGGAAGGTTAAGGTGTTTCAGAAGGGCGAACGTGTAGTATGTGGCAGTAAGGGAGTCTGTGTGGTGGAAGAGATCACGACATTAGACATTGCGGGAGTGGATAAGAAGAGAGAGTATTATATTTTAAAACCTCTGTATCTGTCTTCCAGTACGGTATATATTCCGGTGGATACGGCAGAAGGCTCCATGCGTAAGGTGCTTGCGCACGAGGAAGCGGAGAAGCTGATCCACAGGATCCCGGAGATCCCACTGATCACCATTGCCAATGATAAGCTGTTAGAACAGGAATACAAGAATTGCTTAAAGACCAGCAGCTGTCAGGATCTGATCCGGATCATCAAGACGATCTACCTGCGGAAACGTGCCAGAGAGGAAGCCGGACGCAAGGAGACTGCGGTAGATGCCAGGTATTTCAGAATTGCAGAGGATCATCTCTACGGAGAACTGGCAGTAGCTTTAGATATGTCCAGAGAAAATGTGGAAAGCTATATAAATACCTCTTTACAATCCGTGTGAAAAGGTCTATGATATCAACATAAGTCCTAAAGCAACAGAAATTTATGATTATTTAAGATCAGAAAACGTTGAAGAGAAGAGTAGGAAGCAGTGAAGGCACCAGAGAGAACCGCCCTGTCGGAGACAGGCGCTGTGAGCGGTTTTGCCGGATGCGGACGAAGACCATCTCTGAGTGGCTTTAATACAGCCCGGCAGCTCCCGTTACGAGTAAATGAGTGGCAGTTATTTTCAGAATAATTGCAATCAGGGTGGAACCGCGTGTGATACGTCCCTTGCAGATTGTTGCAAGGGACTTTTTTGCGACTTTTCAGCAAAACTCTGAAAGAGCGATTTTGCGAATTGAGGTGCTGAATAGTTGAGTATTTAGAAAACAAAAAGGAGAACGAAAATGGTAAATTTTAAGGAAGACGAAAGACTGTCAACTCTCAATCATTCCTGCGCCCATGTCATGGCACAGGCAGTAAAGCATCTGTACCCTCATGCAAAATTCTGGGTAGGACCTGTGGTAAAGGAAGGATTCTATTATGATATCGATCTCGGCAACGATGTGGTCAACGATGAAGTGATCGCTGCCATCGAAAAAGAGATGAAGAAGATCTGCAAGGAAGGCAAGAAGATCTACAGAAGAGAAGTCTCCAAGGCAGAAGCTATGGAAATGTTCAAGGACGATATGTACAAGCTGGACCTGATCAGCAATCTGGAAGACGGCAACATCACAGTATACGACCAGGGAGATTTCACCGATCTGTGCCGAGGACCTCACGTAGACAACACCAAGCTGTGTAAGAACTTCAAGCTGGTAAAACACTCCGGCGTTTACTGGAAGGGCGATGCCAGCAACCACGTGATGCAGCGTATCTACGGTGTCTGCTTCCCTACCGCAGAGGAACTGGAAGCGCATCTGAAGGAGTTAGAAGAGGCCAAAGAGCGTGACCACAGAAAGATCGGCAAAGAGATGGAACTGTTCATGACCGATGATCTGGTAGGCCGTGGACTTCCTATGTTCCTTCCTAAGGGTTACACCGTATGGCAGGAGCTGGAGAATTATATTAAGGACAAAGAGAGAAGACTGGGATATCTGCACGTTATGACTCCCTGTGTCGGTACTGTAAATCTGTACAAGACCTCCGGGCACTGGGATCACTACAAAGAGAACATGTTCCCTCCCATGGAAGTAGAAGGAGAGTCCTTCGTACTGCGTCCCATGAACTGCCCTCACCATATGATGATCTACGCTAACACGCAGCATTCTTACAAAGATCTGCCTATCCGTATCGGTGAGATCGCCCATGACTTCCGTTTCGAAGCCAGCGGAACCCTGAAGGGTATCGAGAGAGGCAGACATTTCTGCCAGAATGATGCCCATCTGTTCGTAACACCGGAGCAGATCGAGTCCGAGTTCTCCAAGGTAGTAGATCTGATCTTTAATACCTACAAGGATTTCGGTATTACCGATTACAGATGTGTCCTGTCCCTGAGAGATCCGGAGGACAAGGTAAAATATCACGATGACGACGAAATGTGGAACAATGCAGAGGACGCTCTGCGCAAGGTTCTGAACGACCTGGGCATTGAGTATACCGAGGAGATCGGTGAAGCTGCATTCTACGGACCGAAGCTGGATGTAAACGTAAAACCTGCAGTAGGTAACGAGTACACCCTGTCTACCTGCCAGCTGGATTTCTGCCTGCCTGCAAAATTCAACCTGACCTATGTGGACAAGGACGGTCAGAAGAAGACTCCCGTGGTCCTGCACAGAGCAATCTTAGGATCTCTGGACAGATTCATGGCTTATATCCTGGAGGAGACCAAGGGTAACCTGCCTCTGTGGCTGGCTCCCGTACAGGCTATGATCCTGCCGGTCAAGAACGATGACGAAGAGCTGAATGCTTATGCCCATGATCTGTACGGTTATCTGCTGGACAATAACATCAGAGCGGACATCGATGAGAGAGCAGAGAAGCTGGGTTATCGTGTAAGAGAAGCACAGGTGAAAAAAATCCCTTACCTGATCATCTTAGGAAAACAGGAAGCACAGGACGGCACCGTAAGCTATCGTCTGCACGGACAGCAGAACACCACTACGGTATCCAGAGACGAATTCCTGGCTATGTTAAAGGATGAGATCGCAACCAAGAAGCTGAGCAAGTAATTAAAAAACACCACCCTGCAAGGAAAACGGCATTGATTAAAATGCGTTTTCCCAGTGGGGTGGTGTTTTTGCATGTCGCTATGATTTCGCGAGAGCGAATTCCATTACGATTGCCGGGGAGATGGCAAGGAGTGAACGACGAGTTGAAGTTATTTCCGTGCCACCAGATGTGCACGCATTTTTTTCTGCGCTTCAAAAGAAACAACCTCAAAACTTGTGTTTTCCGCAAATTTTCTGAATTCCGCACCGGAATACATGCGGACATCACCGTGGCCGCACAAGTGTGCAAGCGGCATTTCAATATGATTACACAGCCACAACAGCAGGGATGATTTGGAGGTATAATCTCTCAGAATCAGACGTCCGCCCTTTTTCAGAACCCGGTAAGCACTGTTGAAAAAGTCCTGTGGATTCGGATAGTGATGGAAACTGTTGGAAGAGATGATTGCGTCAAAAGTATTTTCCGGAAAAGGGATGTTCTCACAGTCTCCGACGACGAATGTGGTATTAGACAGATTTTTCTCCTGTGCCACATGGATCATCTCCGGTGTCAGATCCAGACCGGTGAAATGCTTTTCGGGATATTTTTCGTGCAATAATTCAATCGCCGGACCGGTACCGCAGCCGCAGTCCAGTACGGAATCGAAGGACTCTTTTTCTAATTCTTCCAATAAAAACGGATAGTCGTCCTTACACATCTCATAGACACCGGAATGACCGCTGTCATAGATTTTGGCTGCCTCGGTGAACTCTTTTACGGATAATGCTTTATACTCTTCTGATGTCATTGTAAATTTTCCTCCTAGAAGTAGTGAAATGAATAACAATCCGGATCGCAACACTTGATTTTTCTCCAAAATCAGGTCGAACTGTAGTGGAACCATTGATTTCAGAAAAAAATATAAGCTGTTACAAAGATATGGATATGTTTGTGTAATTAATAAAAAAAATAAAGAATAAAATAGTTAGTTACAACTAACAATAAGAATATATCATATTCATAAATAAAAATCCAGTAGTATGTATATTTTTCCGCACACCGCACAAAATAAGGATGACGCGTGGTGGGACTGCGCCTGCTCTTTTGCCGCGTGTCTTTTTTGTAAATGTAGTTTTTGTCCGGTTACAAACTGATTTGTGACGAAGAATGCGGGCCGCCGGCTGCGGCAGAAGGTGAGGGAAATATGGCAGATTTGAAATGTGTCGTAGAAAGTTGTACCTATAATAAGGATTGCCTGTGCAGTAAAGGAGATATCATGGTGGCAGGAAAACATGCCTGCAATTGTGATGACACCTGCTGTGAAAGCTTTGACCACAAGAGAGAAGGAGCGGATTCTTTTACCAGTTCGATCGCACATCCCAGCAAGACGATCAGCATCGACTGTGAGGCTGTAAAATGCGTTCATAACAGCAATTACAAGTGTGTGGCGGATCATGTGGATATCAAGGGCTGCGGCGCCTGTGACTGTAAGGAAACAGCATGCGCTACCTTTTCTGAAAAATAAGAGAGCGGTTTCTGCTTGACAAAAATCCTGAAAATGCAGATAATAAGGCATGGAAACAGGTCGGCGGGAGACCGCCGGTACATAAAAATATAAAAATATTAAAAAAACGGGGTTGACATCAGGAAAACTTCGTGGTATTCTATTTAAGCGTGTGAAGAACACGACACAACAAGCAGAGTATCCACTCTCACCTTACGGCGCAGGCTGGTAAGCGTTCAGATTTTTCATAGACAGAGAACTCGTTTGGAATTTGTTTGAATGAGGGCAGTCCGTGAAGGGAACAGGTGGATAGTTATGCTATCTGCTTTTTTTATTGTTTAACACATTTTCTTATGGAGGTACACAACCATTAGCGATTTAATGATTAATGAACAGATCAGAGACAAAGAAGTACGACTGATTGGAGAAGACGGAGAACAGCTCGGAATCGTTTCTTCCAGAGATGCTCTGAAGATGGCAGAGGAAGCCGGACTCGACCTGGTGAAGATTGCTCCTACGGCAAAGCCTCCTGTTTGCAAGATCGTGGATTACGGTAAGTACAAATACGAGCAGGTGAGAAAAGAGAAGGAAGCAAAGAAGAAGCAGAAGGTCATCGATATCAAGGAGATCAGACTTTCCCCCAATATCGATACTAATGATCTGAACACCAAGATCGGTGCAGCCAGGAAGTTCCTGACCAAGGGAGACAGAGTGAAGATCACCCTGAGATTCCGCGGCAGAGAGATGGCACACATGAACAACAGCAAGCATATCTTAGATGATATCGCACAGAGCCTGTCCGATATTGCGGTAGTGGAAAAAGCTCCCAAGGTAGAAGGCAGAAGCATGACCATGTTTTTAACTGAGAAGCGTTAATTCGTACAGTTAAAAAGTGTCGGATTCCGACACGATAGATTAAGTAAAGTTTAGGAGGAACTCGTTATGCCCAAAATGAAGACAAGCAGAGCAGCAGCTAAGCGCTTTAAAGCAACAGGAACCGGTAAGTTAAAGAGATCTAAAGCTTACAAGAGCCATATCTTAACCAAGAAGTCTACCAAGAGAAAACGTAATCTGAGAAAGCCTGCAATTACGGATGCAACTAATGTTAAGAATATGAAGAAGATTTTACCTTATTTATAATTCAGGCGAGGAGGAAATAAGACATGGCAAGAATTAAAGGTGGCTTAAATGCCAAGAAGAAGCACAATAGAGTATTAAAGCTTGCAAAGGGCTACAGAGGCGCAAGAAGCAAGCAGTACAGAGTAGCAAAGCAGTCTGTTATGAGAGCTCTGACCAGCTCTTATGCAGGTAGAAAAGAGAGAAAGCGTCAGTTCAGACAGCTGTGGATTGCTCGTATCAATGCAGCAGCCAGAATGAACGGTTTATCTTACAGCAAGTTCATGTACGGTCTGAAGCTTGCAGGCGTTGATATGAACAGAAAGATGCTGGCAGACCTGGCAGTTAACGATGCAGAAGGTTTCAAGACCCTTGCGGAGCTGGCTAAGTCCAAGATCGCATAAATAATAGCAACTGTTAAGGCTGGACACATTATCTTCGGATGGTGCGGACAGCCTTTCTTTTTTGTAACTATTTGGAAGGAGACCATTATGATAAATCCCGGAATGATGATGAAACTGATGAATGCGAAGAATACCTTTGAGAGCAATCATCCCAAATTTGCAGCGTTTGTAAGCAGATTTTTTATAGGCGGAGTGATCACGGAAGGAACTATTATCGAGATCACAATCACAAGACCCGGCGAAGAACCTGTGTCCACGAATTTGAAGGTACAGAAATCCGATCTGGATCTGGTAGAGGAGCTTAAGAATCTGAGATGAAGATAATATTTTTTGACATTGACGGAACCTTAATATGCGGAGGGAGCGAACTGATGTCGGAGAGCACGAAGGAAGCCATCCGCATCGCCAGAGCCAACGGTCATATCTGCATGATCAACACCGGACGTACGAAACGGCTGGTAGGGGAAAATCTTACCGGACAGGTGGAATTCGACGGATTGTTATTAGGCTGCGGAACGGAGATTGAATATCATGGAAAACAGCTGATGCACAAGACGTTTTCCATGGAGGAGTCTAAGGCAATTCTTGCAGCCATGAAAAAATATCATGTGGATGCCGTCCTGGAAGGCAGCAGGGAAGACTATGCACCCAGAGGAGAAGAAGTATTTACCGAGACCTTCCGTCATATGGCACGTGAGATTGAGAATCGAAAATACGATCGTTATGCCAATGCACCGGGCAACTATGATAAATTATATGCTTATGCAGAGACACCGGCGGGAATGGACGGAATGAAGCATGACCTGTCGGAAATACTGGATTTTATTGACAGAGAACAAGGGTTTTATGAGATTGTCCCCAAAGGCTATTCCAAAGCAACTGCGATCCGTTATATTACAGAATATCTGAACATTCCGATGGAAGATACAGTAGCTATCGGGGACAGCAATAACGACCTGCCGATGTTACAGTATGCCCACACCAGCATTGCTATGGGCAATTCCAGTAAACAGGTGTTGGAAGTGGCAGATTATATTACCACAGATGTAGATAAAGACGGCATCTGGAACGCTTTGAAGTGGTTAGGTGTTTTAGACAAGTAAAACGATTAAGAATCTGACAGCTTGTACTAAAATGTGCAAAATGTACAAAAAACAGTGGCAAAACTTATATATTATGATGATTTGTATAAAACCTATTTACAAAACACCTATCTGGTGCTATGATAAGTTCATCAAAAGGTAAAACGATTAACTTACAGAAAAGAAGAATACAGCAGTATAACAGCCAGATGGCTGTTTCTTTTCTCACAAAAGATTAAACGATTAACCTTTGGAACGAACAAGGATAGGAGAAAGGTATGGGACATCACAGGAAGCAGCTGGAATACGGAAATATCAGGATCACAGACAAGCTGTTCGGTGAATACGTGCAAAAGGTCAGTGAGAAGATCATTCCGCATCAATGGAAGATCTTGAACGATCAGCTGGAGGACTCCGAACCTACCTACTGTATTCAGAATTTCCGCGTGGCAGCGGGGGAGCTGCCGGGAGAGAGAAAGGGGGTAGTTTTCCAGGACACGGACCTGTATAAATGGTTGGAATCCGTAGCATTCTGTATTGCCGGGGGGCAGGGCAGAGAATACGAAGCACTGGCAGATGATGTGATCGAACTGGTAGGAAGGGCGCAGGAGACCGACGGATACCTGAACACCTACTACACAGTCAACGAGCCAGACAAAAAGTGGTCGAACCTGGTGGAAGGACACGAGCTTTACACGGCAGGACACATGATAGAAGCAGCGGTTGCTTACTATCAGGCCACCGGGAAGACGAAGATTCTTAACATCGCCAGGAAAAATGCGGATCTGATCTGCAGAGTATTCGGTACCGGCGAAGGACAGAAAAAAGGTTATCCCGGACATCAGGAGATTGAACTTGCGCTGGTAAAGCTTTACCGGGTGACCGGCGAAAAGCAGTATTTGGACACCGCATCGTATTTCCTTCATGAGAGAGGGAAGAGGCCAAGCTATTTTTTACAGGAGATGGAAGACAGAGGCGGCTGGGAATTTTTCCCGGAGTTCAAAAATTACGATCTGGAATATTCACAATCACATATAGAACCGGTAAAGCAGAAGACAGCGGAAGGGCATGCGGTAAGAGCCATGTATATGTGCTCCGCCATGGCAGACCTGGCTGTGGAATGCGAGGACACCGAGATGCTGGAAGCCTGTAAGCGGCTGTGGGACAGCACGGTGAATCACAGAATGTATCTGACCGGTGGCATCGGATCCAGTGGTTTTCGGGAGAGGTTTACCACGGATTACGATCTGCCGAATACCACGAACTATTCGGAGACCTGCGCTTCCATCGGGCTGATGATGTTCGGACAGAGGATGAGCGCAGCCACCGGAGAGGCGGGCTACTACGATACCGTGGAACTGGCATTGTACAATACAGTGCTGGCGGGCATCAACAGAGCGGGAGACAGATACTTTTATGTGAATCCTCTGGAGGTCGTACCGGAGTTCTGCACGGAGCATACTTACATGGATCATGTGAAGGCTGTCAGACAGAAATGGTTCTCCGTGGCATGTTGTCCGCCGAATGTGGCGAGGACGTTAGCGTCTCTTGGACAATACATCTACGCACAGGAAGAAAATGCGGTATGTATCCACCAGTTCATTTCCTCCACTGCAAAGGCAGTCCTGGAAAGTGGAACCGTGGAGATCGGCATGGAATCCACACTGTTGCAGGATAGTAAGGTGAAGATCCGGACGAGACAGGACAGTGAAGTAACCTTTAAGATCCGCCGCCCCGGATATGCGGGGAAACAGGAGATTACAGTGGATGGCCAGACAGCAAAGGCTGTTTTGGAAAAAGGCTATCTGCTGATAAATACTCCGGCGGGAGAGCATGAAATCTGTATTGATTTCGGTGTAAAGCCCAGATGGATCGCCGCCAATGACGAAGTGAGAGCGGATGCTGGAAGATGTGCATTGATGAACGGCCCCGTGGTCTACTGTCTGGAGGAGACCGACAACGGAAAATATCTGGCAGACCTGTATGTGGAAGAGAACACAGAGGTCACGAAGGGGAATCCGCAGACGGATCTCCCGGGAGAGATTCCGACATTACAGTATGAAGCTACAAGGATCCATAACCGGTCCACCGAACAGGGAAACCTGTACGGAGAGCTGAAACTGGAGAAAGAACAGATGCACCTTACAGCAGTTCCCTATGGGCTCTGGTGTAACCGTACACCGGGTGAAATGTTGGTGTGGGTCAAGGTAAAGGTGTAGAGCGGTGAACGTGTAAGCGTTTACAATCTGGTGTTTACAACGACAACCTATTGTCGTTATAATAAAGAAAGGTAAAGGAGAGAAAGGTATGAAAAACAAGAAAATCGTAAGTACAGTCCTTGCAACCGCAATGGCAACAGCAATGGTACTTACAGGGTGTGGCAACAGCAATCAGGCACCGGCAGCATCCGCAGATGCAGGAAGCCAGCCGGCACAGACACAGACGAGTTCTGACAGCGGCAGTGGTGAGAGAGTACATATCACCTATGCACAGTGGGGTAACGAGACGGAGACTGCAGCAACTCAGAAGGTGGCTGACAAGTTCAACAGTGAGCAGGATCGAATCGAAGTAGAAGTGGTTAAGATCGACCATGATACTTATGTAACCAAGCTGAATGCCATGGCAACTGCAGGAGAGCTTCCCGATACCGGTATTATGAGTGAGGCCGGTGTACTGAAGTTCGCAGAGAACGGACTGTTGGCTGACATCAGCTCCATGTACGGCGAAGGCGATGCAAAGCCACTGGATGCACTGACCTTCAAATATCAGGGAACGCCTGTTGCTTATTCCGCAGCAAACGAGGTACTGAATCTGTGGTACAACATTGATCTATTAAACGAAGTATGTGAGAAACAGAATCTGGATGTCAAGGAAATGACTCCTCCCGCAAGTGCAGCAGATGCCTGGGACTGGGATACTTTTGTAGAGACAGCACAGAAGCTTACCATCGATATCAATGGTAAAAATGCTCTGGATCCTGACTTCGATCCCAACAATATTGATATTTACGGATGTACCATCAATACCCTGCCCTGGCAGTTGGAAGTATGGGCACTGTCCAACGGCGGCGGTTACTACAGCAAGGATGGTTCTGAGTGCACCATCAATGATCCCGCAACCGTAGACGCATTACAGAAGATTGCAGATCTGTCTGAAGTATACCACTGCGCACCTCCCGTAACCAGTGCAGCAAACGCTCTGGAGTCTTCTTTGGGAAGCAAGAAGGTCGTTATGGCAACTGATGGTGCATGGAATGTCGGCACTTTCCTTGGGCCGAGCGCTGACTTCGAATATGGCGTAGGTGTTCTTCCTTATATGAAGGAAAAGGTTACCATCTGTACCGGTGGCCCTAACGTAGTATTTGCAACTACCAAGCATCCTGAGGAAGCAATGGAGTGGTTAAAGTGGTATTATCAGGAAGAGAATTCCTGGTCTCTGATCGAAGCAGGTACCTGGATGCCTATTCTGGATTCCTGGTATACTGATGCTGAGAAGACAGATAAGTGGATCGATAATCCTAATTTCCCCGATAAGGATATGTATAAGAGCGCAGTTGTTGACTATGCAAAGGACAACATGGTATCCACATCCTGGTACTATGTGAACGGCACCGATGAATTCAACGCTACTTTGGATACTGTATTCTCCAATGTATGGGCCGGACAGCAGACCATGCAGGAAGCAATTGATGAGAATCTGGAAGAGTTACAGGGAATCTACGAGGCTAACAACCAGTAATACTATTACCGCAACAATGTATTGGGACAACATAACAGGTGGCTTACAGTGATGTGGCCACCTGTTGTTATCAGAAGATTTGGAATTATTCACGAAAATAAGTTACTCTTTGCAAAAATGTGTGAAGAAATGAGGGTTACAATGAAAAAAGGGAAACAGAAAAATAACGCTACAACAAGAGCAGGAAGAAAGGAAGAACTGACCGCATATCTCTGTCTGATACCGGCATTCCTGGGAGTGACCTTGATCAGCTATCTTCCCACACTTGCAGTATTTGTATTAAGTCTGTTTGACTGGAACGGCATTACGAAGCCGGAATTTATAGGGCTTGCCAATTTCCAGCGTATTTTTACGAAAGATATCTATTTCTGGGATTCTATCAAAGCAACTGTATGGTATGCTTTTCTGGCGGTGATCGGTGCCGTGGTATACTCACTGATCATAGCGATCCTCTTAAACATGAATATAAAAGGCCGGACATTGTTCCGCTCCCTGTTCTTCATCCCGTATCTGCTGCCGGCTATCGGCGTATTTAAAGGATGGGAATGGTTATATGAAGGTAACTTCGGTCTGTTCAACTTCGTGCTCCGGATGATGGGACTTCCGAAGCAGAGGTTCCTGGATGACCCGAATCAGGTTATTCCCTGTCTGGTGCTTATCGCCATATGGACCAGTGGCAACCTGATCGTTATCTTCCTGGCGGGATTACAGAATGTCCCCGGCGTATACATAGAAGCAGCGAAGATCGATGGGGCCAATGCATGGCAGAGATTTTGGAATATTACGATCCCCAGTATCACTCCCATTATCTTCTACAATGTGTTGACAGCATTGATCACACATTTACAGGTCATCAACCCGGCACTGGCGCTGACCAACGGCGGACCCGGTAAACGATCCATGTTCATGTCCTATGTGATCTATATGTATGGTTTCCAGAAGAACAAGATGGGCTACGCTGCGGCGTATGCGGTGATCTTCTTCATTCTTGTGGGTATATTTACCATAGTTCTGTTCAAAACACAGAAAGAACAATTATTTGGAGAGGAGGAATAGAAGATGGAAGCAAATTTATCACCGAGTAAAAAACGGAAACAACTGGTTCTGGATCTGGTGGCAACGCTGATCGTACTTTTGCTGGCACTGTTAGTGGTACTGCCGATCTGGTGGATCTTCCGGTCCTCCCTGATGAGTACGGCAAAATTGAACGAGTATCCGCCTTCCTTCATTCCTCATGAGTGGTTGTGGGCGAACTATTCAAAAGCCTTGGAGACCTTCGAATACTGGAGATATTTCCGGAATACTTTCTCCATCATCATTCCGGCCGTTACTTTTGGTACGGTGACCGCAATTTTCTGTGGCTATGCTTTTGCAAGACTTCGTTTCCGTGGCAAGAAGCTGATCTTTAATATCTGCGTCGGAACGATCCTTCTGCCCAGCATGGTTACCCTGCTTCCTCTGTACGTGGTATGGACCAAGGGACTGGGACTGGGGGATACCTACTGGCCGCTGATCCTGCCGTACTTAACCGGTGGCGGTTTCTTCAATATTTTCCTGATCCGTCAGTTCCTCATGACGATCCCGAAGGAGCTGGACGAGGCAGCATCCATTGATGGTGCGGGCAGAATGCGTATCCTGTGGACGATCCTGGTGCCATCCATCAAGCCGGCAGTTGTGGTAGTAGCCATGATGCTGTTTATCCAGATCTGGAACGATATGCTGCAGCAGCTGATCTACATTAACAGTATGTCGAAATTCACTTTTGCCGTGGCACTGACGAACTTTACCGGATCCTTCGGCACCAACTGGCCGGTAGCACTGGCAGCGACGTTCATGACAATCCTGCCTGGTATCGTGATCTATATCTTCGGACAGAAGAGTTTCGTGGAAGGTATCGTTCTGACCGGTATGAAGAATTAACACAGCCTGTTGTGATATAGGGAAAAGTTGTGTTAGAATGGTGGTAGACAAGTCGCTTACAAAAGGGAGGGACACTATGCCTACCATAAAAGAGATCGCCAGAGAGTGCGGGGTATCCGTGGCAACGGTATCCAATATCATCAACGACAAGGGAAAAGTGGGCGAAGAGACCAAAAAGAGAGTGCTGCAGGTGATTCAGGAGATGAATTACACGCCGAACATCGTAGCGCAGAATCTGAAGACGAAGAATACCCGGAGTATCGGGGTCATCGCGGAGGATATGACAGTCTTTGCCCTGCCGGATATCATCGACGGCATCACGGAGTATTGCGAAAAAGAAGATTATCAGATCCTGCTGGTGAATTTACGTCTGTATAAAAAATACGGAGATGCCTATTATCAGGACAATATCCACCGGAACATCGTGCAGAAGGAGATCCAGAAGCTGCTGTCGAAGCAGGTGGAGGGGATCATCTATGTGGCGTCTCATGAGAGACTGATCAATGTGATCCCGGCGGATCTGCCGATTCCTACGGTGGTGGCCTACGGATTTACCAACAAGCCGGAGATCCCCTCTGTGGTGGTAAAGGATAAGGGCGGTGCCGAGCAGCTGGTACGGTATCTGATCTCCTGCGGACACAAACGAATCGGTGTCATCGCCGGGAAAAAGGAAAGTATCCACACCCAGTCCCGACTGGAAGGGTATCAGAGTGCGTTGTTCGAAGCGAATCTGCTGTACGATCCCGGAATGATCGTTTACGGAGAATGGGATCGTGAAAGCGGTTATGAGCATACGGAAGAATTGGTGAAGCGGGGAGCTACGGCGATTTTCTGTATGAATGATTTTATGGCGGGCGGAGCCTATGACCGACTGGATGAACTGGGATATACGGTGGGAAAGAACATTGCGGTGGCAGGCTTTGATAACAGGGAAATGGCAAGCTATGAGAAGCCGGAGCTGACCACCATGGGACTGCCGTTACATGACATCGGATACTGTGCCAGCGAGGTGATCTTAAAGCTTCTGCGGGGCGAGGAGATACATCAGAAAAACGGGGTGTATTCCGTGGAGTGTAAGCCGTTTATAAGGAATTCGGTGAATATGATATAATGAGCGCAAGAGAGCCAACATGCTTGCATGATTGGCGAACGGCGAATTTGATCATGATAGTTGCGAAGCAACGTCAAGCACCGAAGGTGCGAATCATGATATAATAAAGCAAAATCACTTGCTTGCAAGTGTGATTTTGCGAATTGCATTGAGTGAGCTATGCTCACGATATAATGAGCGCAAGAGAGCCAGAGAGAGCTTGCTCACTCTCGGCGATCAGACCGGATTACGCATGTTTGTTGTAATTTCGGGAGTTCGAAGAACGAAGAAATCATTTATAGAAAAACTTGGGAGAGATTGGGGCATGAAACAGGTTAAGATTACATTAGATAAGGCATACAAGGTGGCGAAGGTGGATGACCGTCTGTTCGGTTCCTTTATTGAGCATCTGGGCCGGGCGGTGTACGGCGGTATCTACCAGCCGGGACATCCCACGGCGGACAAATACGGTTACAGACAGGACGTGGTACAACTGGTCAGAGAACTGCAGGTTCCCCTGATCCGTTATCCCGGTGGTAACTTCGTATCCAACTTTTTCTGGGAGGACAGTGTAGGCCCTGTGGATAAGCGTCCGGCCAGACTGGATCTGGCGTGGAGATCTCTGGAGCCGAATACCTTCGGACTGGAGGAATTCTACCATTGGACGAAGCAGGTGAATGCACAGATCATGATGGCAGTGAATCTGGGTACCAGAGGTGTGGCAGATGCCTGCAATCTGCTGGAATATTGCAACCATCCCGGCGGCTCCAAATATAGCGACCTTCGCAGATCCCACGGTGTGGAAAATCCCTATAATATCAAACTGTGGTGCTTGGGTAATGAGATGGATGGCTCTTGGCAGCTGGGCAGCAAGACTATGGACGAATACGGACGGATCTCGCAGGAAGCGGGCAAGGCCATGAAACTGATCGATCCTTCCATCGAGCTGGTATCCTGTGGAAGTTCTTATCGGGAGATGCCTACTTTCCCTCAGTGGGAAGCTACCACACTGGAACACAATTATGATTATGTAGATTATCTGTCCCTGCATACCTATTACGGCAATGCAGCTATGGACAGCAATGATTATCTGGCAAAATCCGATGACATGGATGATTTCATCCGTACGGTAGTGTCTGTCTGCGATTATGTCAAAGCGAAGAAGCGCAGCAAGAAGCAGATCAACTTAAGCTTCGACGAATGGAATGTATGGTTCCACGCCAGCAAGGAGGATGCCGACACCACAGAGAATCATCCCTGGCAGAAAGCCCCTCATCTGCTGGAGGATCATTATACCTTTGAAGATGCCCTGATGGTAGGTCTGATGATGATCACGCTGTTAAAGCATGCGGACCGTGTAAAGATCGCCTGTCTGGCACAGCTGGTGAATGTCATTGCACCGATCATGACGGAGGAGAACGGGATTGCCTGGAGACAGACCATTTTTTATCCTTTCTATCATGCATCCTGCTATGGCAGAGGAACTGTATTGCAGTTGGCTATCGACAGCCCGAAGCATGAGACCAGCGGCCACGGAGGCATCACAGATGTGGAAGCGGTAGCGGTATGGAATGAGGAAGCGGAGGAAGTGACCGTATTTGCCGTGAACCGTAATCTGGAAGAAGACCTGCCCCTGACCATGGACCTGCGCAGTTTCGAAGGCTATGAACTGATCGGCAAGACCGAGCTGGTATCCGATGACTTACAGACCGTGAACTCCGCAGCAGGAGAGAAAGTACAGCCCCGTCAGGCCGACGATGCCAAAGCAGAAGGCGGCCAGTTGGAGACCGTGCTGAGGAAAGCATCCTGGAATGTGATCCGGCTGGGAAGAAAATAAGATAGTGACAAAAGTGGAAAGCCAGTTAAAAAATGATAGCCCCTGGCAGGGTATAAGAAAGGTGGCCACCTTTTCCTTATACCTTGCCGGGGCTATTCGTTTCATAAAAATGTTTTCTTTGCCGAATTTGTGAAAAAACTTCTTTTATACAGTTCTTTTTTTATAAAAAGTGCATTTATAACGGTTTTTATGAAATGCAAAACTCCTGAAGCGGCAGAAGGTCCTCCGGGAACTCTGTTTGTATTTAAAACGCCAATTTCTGCGAAAAAAATACAAAAACATGAGATTTTGCTATGTAAAAAGTCTCTATTTTCGCTACATAAGCAAAATAAAGAAATTCCGTACAAAAAATCCTGGTTTAGGAAGTTTTTTGTACGGAATTCATTGTTTTGAGGCTCTTTACACCAAACTAACTCTCCAGTTACAACAGGGAAAAAGTGCTTCCTGCTTGGAAATAATAAAAACTGTGGGAATGCCGATAAATACTGGCTTTCCCATGTTTTCAACGAATTTTCAAATAAGCAGATAACGGGAATCGAACCCGCCTTTCCAGCTTGGGAAGCTAGCGTTCTACCGATGAACCATATCTGCAAATGGTACAAGAAATATTATAACTGATATTGTTTCCTTTTTCCAGTATTTTTTTGAAAAAAGGGAACAACAATGCTAAAAGAGTTTGCATCGAAAGAGCAGACATGGGATTCCTCTGGCAGAGGTTCTTCATTTTCCAGACGGGATGCTACAGCCGGTTCAAGGGCATCATAAGCCATGGCATAGGCAGCTTGAATGTCTTCTCCCTGCGTCATGCATTCTGGAAAATCAGGAAAGGTAATCCAAAACCCACCTTCTTCAGCTTTGTGAATTAATGCGGTATAAAAAAGTATATTCAAAGTATATTCATAGATATCCTCATCTAAACGTGGAACGGGTGTGATAATTAACGGCGTCATGGGTAATCACAAAATTATTAGTAAGAAAAAACAGAATATTTCAGAATAGCATCAGCCGCCGAGTGTTCTACGGGATATTCAATAAGGTGAACCTAGACACTGGCGATACGGGCGAACCGCACTCCTCCCGGAACTGATGCCAAAGTTATTATATAACGATACGCAGAAGGGCACAATGGAAAGTGACTGTTTTGCGTATTTTTTTACATATTGACAATATTCCGATTTCGGATTATAATGCCACTTAGTCCGAAATCGGATAAAAATAGACGAGGAAATTCGGAATTACAGGAGGAGAGCGGTCATGGAAGAGGAAAGAGGGAAATCTTATGCGCAGATCACATTGTATAATCAGCTGATCAAAGAAATGGATGACCTGTACCGGGTCTATGCAAAGAACTGCAATCTGTCGGAGACGGCTTTCTGGATTCTGTATTGTATCCGGGAGCGGGAAGAAGAGGCATTTACCCAGCGGGAGATCTGCGAATATTGGTTCTACACACCCCAGACGGTGAATTCTGCACTGAAAAATATGACGGAGGAAGGTCTGCTTACTCTGCGTGCGGAGGAAGGCAACCGCAAGAACAAGAGAATCTATCTTACGGAGAAGGGGAAGGAGACCGTGGATAGGATCGTGGTTCCGTTGATGGAGGCGGAGCGTCGGGCGCTAGCGGCTGTGGGAGAGCAGGAGGCAGAAGTGTTCCTGCGGACCATGAAAAAACATACGGAATTATTCCGCGGAGAAATAGTGAAACTGACAGAGGGAGCGGAGCCCATATAATCGTCGTAATCTTCGGGGACGACATGAAAAATTATGCCTGCACAATGTGTATAAGTACATGACGCAAAAGTGCCGGAAGGCATGTAGATTACAGAAAGGCATGCAGGCTACAGAAAGACATGAGGTTATTATGAAAATACAATTATCGGATCATTTTGACTATAAACGATTGCTGCGCTTCGTGGCACCGTCCATTTTAATGCTGCTATGTACTTCGGTGTACAGCATCGTAGACGGTTTCTTTGTATCCAATTTTGTGGGAAAGACACCTTTTGCCGCTCTGAATCTTGTGATGCCGGTGCTGATGGGTGTGGGAACTCTTGGATTCATGGCGGGTACCGGAGGAAGCGCCGTGGTCTCCATGACTCTGGGAGAAGGTAAAAGGAAGCTTGCCAACGAATATTTTTCCCTGATCGTATATGTGACGCTGGCGGTATCCATCGTGGTGGCACTGATCTGTTTTGCACTGGCACCACAGATCGCTCTGGCACTGGGAGCAAACGGAGAACTGGAAGCGGATTGTGTGCGTTATTCCCGGATTCTGTTTTTATCCACACCGGCATTCGTTATGCAGTATCTGTTCCAGAGCTTTTTCATTGCAGCGGAGAAGCCGACACTGAGTCTAAAGGTAAATGTGATCGCGGGACTGACCAACGCGGTATTGGATTACGTGCTGATCGTGGTGTTCCCTCTGGGACTGGCGGGAGCGGCGCTGGCAACGGCGGCAGGACAGATCGTTGGCGGAGTGATCCCGGTAATCTATTTTGCCGGAGAAAACAACAGTCTGCTGCGGCTGGGAAAAGCAAAGTGGAACGGAAAAGTCATCTGGCAGACCTGCATGAACGGTTCTTCCGAACTGGTGACGAATCTGTCTACGTCCATTGTTGGTGTGCTCTATAACTTTCAACTGATGGAAGCGGCCGGAGAAAACGGCGTGGCGGCATATGGTATCATTATGTATGTGGATATTATCTTCATGACCTTGTATCTCGGTTATTCCCTGGGATCTGCGCCTATCGTCAGCTTCCACTACGGGGCTGGCAATCATGCGGAACTGAAAAATCTGTGCCGGAAAAGTCTGGTCATTATCTCTGCCTGTGGCGTAATCCTCCTGACAGCTTCCCAGATTCTTGCGGGGCCACTGGTGAAAATTTTTGCAAGCTATGATCAGGAACTGCTGGAAATGACTACCTGGGGATTCCGTATCTACGCCATTGCCTTCCTTGTCCGTGGCATGAATGTGTGGGGTTCCTCCTTCTTCACAGCACTGAACAACGGAGCCGTATCCGCAGCGATTTCCTTCCTGCGCACCTTCGCATTCCAGATCGTCATCGTGCTGATCCTGCCGAAGCTGATCGGCATTACCGGCGTATGGCTGTCCATTGTGCTGGCGGAGTTCCTGGCACTGTTTGTGACGATCGGATTTTTGATCGCCAAGAGAAAACAATATCATTATGCTTAAAATAATCCGGTGTGACACTTATAAAACAGTGCGCACCGGATTGTTTCCTTGACAGAAAAATGACAAATACTTATACTGAAAGGGCACTTTGTTCTCTATAAAAGCGCAGAAATGAGGAAATGAAAATGGGTGTTTTATCGAACTTAGAACCGAAGAAAGTATTTTACTATTTTGAAGAGATCACGAAGATCCCTCACGGCTCCGGCAATGTGGAGCAGATCAGCGATTTCCTGGTGGACTTTGCGAAAGCACATAAGCTTTTCTATATACAGGATGCTATGAAAAATGTCATTATGGTCAAGGAGGCAACTCCCGGATACGAGAATGAACCGGTGGTGATCCTGCAGGGACATATGGACATGGTAGCGGTGCAGACACCGGATTGCACCATGGATATGAAGACGGAAGGACTGAAGGTAGGAATCGACGGAGACAGCGTCTATGCGGAGAATACCAGCCTCGGCGGCGATGATGGTATTGCTGTGGCTTATGCACTGGCATTATTGGATTCCGAGGACATCAGGCATCCCCGTTTGGAAGTCATCATTACGGTGGATGAGGAAGTCGGTATGGACGGAGCCAGAGAGATTGACCTGTCTATGTTACAGGGTCATCGCATGATCAATCTGGATTCCGAGGACGAAGGCATTTTCCTGACCAGCTGTGCTGGCGGTGCCAGAGTGAACTGCCGTTTCCCGATGAAAAAACAGGAGCTTACGGGCGTGCGCTATGAGGTGGAAGTCTCCGGCCTCTTAGGAGGACATTCCGGCGGAGAGATACATAAGGAAAGGGGCAATTCCAATTGTATCCTGGGAAGACTTCTGTGGAAGCTGTCTGAGAAAATTCCTGTAGGACTGGTATCTGCGGACGGAGGACTGGCAGACAATGCCATCCCCAGACAGACGAAAGCAGTCGTCGTAGTAGAGAAAAAAGATGCGGAAAGCTTAGAGCAGCAGGTAGCAGCTTTGGCAGCAGAACTGGGTGACGAACTTGCCACCAAGGATCCGGACGTAAAGGTAACCGCAAAAAGGTTAGCAGACACTGCAGAGACAATCACCTGTGCTGCGCCGGAAGCTACAAAACGTGTGGCAGCCTTTTTGCAGGCGACTCCCAACGGCGTACAGGCGATGAGCGCAGATATGCCGGGGTTGGTACAGACTTCCCTGAATCTGGGTATCCTGAAAGCAGATGCGGAAGTTTTGCGGGCAGAGTATTCTGTCAGAAGCAGCGTGGAAAGTGAGAAGGATAACCTGATCGCAAAGCTTTCTGCACTGGTGGAACTGACAGGCGGCGATTACGTGGTGACCGGAGATTATCCCGGCTGGAAGTACCGCGTCCATTCTCCACTGCGGGAAAAAATGGTGAAGCTGTATGCGGAAATGTACGGCACTGAGCCCAAGGTGGAGGCTATCCATGCAGGATTGGAGTGCGGACTGTTAGGTAGCAAGATCACAGACCTTGATTGTGTATCCATGGGACCGGATATGAAGGACATTCATACGACCGAGGAGACCTTAAGCATATCTTCCACGAAGAGAGTGTGGGAATATCTGGTAAGGGTTATGGAGACGAAGGACTGACTGAATTTGAGTAACAGGAAGTCCAGAGAAGCAAATAAGATAGCAACGATCGAAAAATGTAAAGAGTTAGCAAATTGAAAAAGCTAAAATATAAATAACGTTGGAGGAAATACACTGTCACGGCGGTGTCAATAAAAAAATGAGCGATAAGATTTTATTCCAGTGTGACTATAATGAGGGAGCGCATCCGAAGGTGCTGGAGCGCCTGGTGCAGACCAATATGGAGCAGACACCGGGCTACAGTGAGGATAAATACTGTGAAGAGGCGCGCGAGAAGATCCGTAAGGCATGTGGGGATGACAGTCTGGCAGTCCATTTCCTGGTAGGTGGGACCCAGACCAATGTTACAGTGATCAATGCAGCACTTCGCAAGCACCAGGGCGTGCTCTGCGCTGTCACGGGACATATCAATGTCCATGAGACCGGTGCGGTGGAAGCCTGCGGACATAAGGTACTGGGACTAGAAAGCCCCGACGGTAAGATCACGGCAGCACAGGTAGCAGAGACTTACGAAGCCCATATTCACAACGACAGCTTTGAACACATGGTACAGCCGAAAATGGTTTATATTTCAAATCCCACAGAGGTTGGAACCATTTACAGCAAAGCGGAACTGACCGCTCTGTCCGAGACCTGTCACAAATACGGACTGTATCTGTTCTTAGATGGCGCCAGACTGGGCTACGGACTGGCAGCGCCGGACAACGATCTGACATTACCGGAGATCGCGGCGCTTTGTGATGTCTTTTACATCGGTGGAACCAAGGTCGGCGCATTGTTCGGAGAAGCAGTAGTGATCAAAAATCCGGAGCTTGCACAGGATTTCCGATATCTCATCAAGCAGAACGGCGGCATGCTTGCCAAGGGAAGATTGCTGGGACTGCAGTTTGATGCGCTTTTCACAGATGGTCTTTATCAGGAGATCTCCGCCCATGCCATTGCCATGGCGGAGAAGCTGCGGGAAGCATTTACGGCGAAGGGCTACAACTATCTGGCACCCAACCGGACGAACCAGATCTTCGTCATTGTACCGGATGCACACCTGGCGAAGATTTCAGAACAGTTCGAGTACAGCTATGACCAACGGATCGATGCCACACACAGCTGCGTGCGATTCTGTACCGGTTGGGCCACGAAGGAAGAAAATGTGGATGCACTGATCCGGTGCGTGGAAAAATTATAATATGTTTGGAAGATTCCGCAAGCCGGGAAAGGCTTGCGGAATTTTAAAAATCAGTAATTAATGAGGTATAGAACAGAGGAGAAAACACATGGATAAAGAAATGACCAATGCCATTCAGTTAAGCATCATTTCAGTGGTTATTGGGCATTGTTTGTTAGTTTAACGATTATAGGAATTGTAAAAATACTGATGGTCTATTTCAAATTTGAACAAGGTAAAAAGATAATTACCGCTTTGTCTGTAGGACTTAGTATAATTGCTGTTTTGTTTTTGGCTATGGCAAGAGAGCCGTATGCGATAACCGTAATGTTCTTATTATTGTTTATTAAAAGCGGTCTGCTTTATAAACAAGCTAAGGCAGGTCAATGCGATATCCAATGAGGTCTTCTGTTAATCGGTCAATGAAGGTGGCATATGAAGGATAAATCATTGGGAAATGGTTTATGGAAAGGGGACGGGAAATGACAGAAAACAGTTATAAGACACCCTGTGGCTGCATTCATTATTTTGTAAATATAATAGACAAGCAGAAAATTACGTTAGTGTTTTTACCGGGACTTACGGCAGACCATAGGCTTTTTGAAAAGCAGACAGAATATTTTGAGAAGAGACAGAATGTGTTTGTATGGGATGCACCATCACATGCATTATCCAGACCATTTACGAATAATTACAGTCTGTCTGACATGGCAGAATGGCTTTATGAAATCTTAGTAAAAGAAGAAATTTATAATCCCATAATTATCGGTCAGTCTATGGGGGGATATCTGGCTCAAATGTATATGGAATTATATCCGGATAAGATAAAAGGCTTTATCTCCATTGATTCCGCACCTCTTCAAAAGTCTTATATGACCGCAGTGGAAATATGGCTTCTTGAAAGAGCAGAGCCATTATATAAGATATATCCATGGAAAGTGCTTCTTAGGGCAGGGTCAAGAGGGTGCGCAGAGACGGATTATGGTCAGAATCTTATGCGGAAGATGATGATGTCCTATGATTCAGATCCTGAAGAATATGCAAGGCTCGCCGGTTTTGGTTACAGGATGCTTGCTGAGGCAATCAAAGCAGATCTGCCATATCGTATCAGTTGTCCGGCACTTCTTATCTGTGGAGAAAAGGATAAAGCAGGTTCAGCAAAAAGCTATAATAAGAAATGGCATCAGAGAGAAGGTTTACCGCTTAAATGGATAAAAAATGCCGGTCATAATTCCAATACTGACCAACCGGATGAAGTAAACAGACTGATAGAAAAATTTTTCAGCGAGGTAGATGGGAAAGGAGTGTCTGGATGATTAAGTGGAGCTCATAAGCATGCTGAAATTGTGTTTGTTAAGCCCCGCTAAATCTTGAGTACTGGGGCTTAATTTATAATTTCTTTGTGCTAAGCCCCGTTGGCGTTCTGAAAGTGGGGCGTAAATCTTTAAAATGTTTCAGATAAGCCCCGTTGGCGTTCTGAAAGCGGGGCGTAAATCTTAAAATGTTTCAGATAAGCCCCGTTGGCATTCTGAAAGCGGGGCGTAAATCTTTAAAATGTTTCAGATAAGCCCCGTTGGCGTTCTGAAAGCGGGGCGTAAATCTTAAAATGTTTCAGATAAGCCCCGTTGGCATTCTGAAAGCGGGGCGTAAATCTTTAAAATGTTTCAGATAAGCCCCGTTGGCGTTCTGAAAGCGGGGCGTAAATCTTTAAAATGTTTCAGATAAGCCCCGTTAGTGTTTCGATAGTGGGGCGTAATCTACCAAAATTCTACAGTATACCCCGATGACTTCCAAGCAGAAAGATTCAATACGCATATGTGGCTATAGGGAAACACCAAAAGGAAACATAGAGGAAATCAGAAAAGTACCATGATACAACATGAAATGTAACACAAAAAAGTCCTTGAAAATCAAGGACTTTACAATGAATCGGAGTGGCGGGATTCGAACTCGCGACCTCCGCCTCCCTAAGACGGCGCTCTAACCAAGCTGAGCCACACCCCGGAACGAAAACTATCATAGCATAGAATTTTATAAAAAGCAAGCCATTTTTTAAATTTTTCAAATTTTTTCTACAATTTTCCAAAGCAGAAAATAAAATACAAAATAAAAGACGTCAAAACCTCGTAAAAAGATTTTGACGCCTATAGATGAATCGGAGTGGCGGGATTCGAACTCGCGACCTCCGCCTCCCTAAGACGGCGCTCTAACCAAGCTGAGCCACACCCCGAAACGCAAGTAAGATAATACCATGGAATTTTACAAAAAGCAAGAGTTTTTTTATAAAAAGTTAATTTGCCCATTTTGAGTCTATTGTCGTACAATATAATGAGTATAAGGAAGTCTACATGTTTACATGATTGACGAACGACAACCTTAGCGAATGAATATCCTGTGAAGTAAGATGTAGAGTACGATGGTACGAATGCGTGAGCTTATAATAGAATTACATAAGCTATATCGAGGAAGAACAGAAAATAATACATAAAACAGTGGAGGACAGGCTATGGCCAATACAACGAAACTGGCGTTGGAAGCAGCTTTGAAAAAAGAACTTCTCACGAAGCCTCTGGACAAGATCACCATCAATGATCTCACCGAGGACTGCGGCATCAGCCGGATGGCTTTTTACTATCATTTCAAGGACATCTATGATCTGGTAGAGTGGGTCTGCGTGGAAGACGGCACGAAGGCACTGCAGGGGAAGAAGACCTACGAGAACTGGCAAGAAGGCTTCTGCCAGATTTTCGAGGCAGTGCAGGAGAATAAACCTTTCATTATGAATGTCTACCGCTGCGTGGATCGCCAGAAGATCGAAAGCTACTTAAACAAGTTGACCTACCAGCTCATTGCGGACGTGGTGGAGGAAAAGTGCACCGGCATGCAGGTAGCGGAGGAACACAAGGAATTCATTGCCGGATTTTACAAATACGGTTTTGTGGGTGTGATGTTAGACTGGATTGATCGGGGAATGAAGGACGATTATCATAAGATCGTTGAAGAACTGGCAATCACTCTTTACGGAAACATCAGCCGCTCCATCGAGAATTTTGAGCACACGGAAAAGAAATTCTGAAATAGTATAAGTACTTTACAAAAAGGGCAGGATGATAAAAACTTTATCATTTATCCTCTTTTGTAAATTGGTTTTCTTATAAAAAAGAAGTAGGATACTACTTGTAAACAGAAAAACATTTGAGAGTCATCAAAGAAAGGTGGTAATCATTATGGCAAAAAAGAATAATATCGGACTGGGACTGGCAGCGCTGGCAGTAGGTGCAGGCGCAGTGGCAGCAGTAACCAAGGGACATAAGGCAGAGGTGAAGAAAGAAGAGAGAAAGGCAGCCGTCAAGGCAGCAAAGCAGGACTACCGAAACACTGAACTTGGCAGATATGACAAAAACAGCAAAGGCATCTATTATTCCAACGGTAACTACGAAGCCTTCGCACGACCTAAGAAGCCCGCAGGAGTGGATGAGAAGAACGCTTACATCGTAGGCAGCGGTCTGGCATCTTTAGCAGCAGCGTGCTTCCTGGTACGTGACGGACAGATGCCCGGTTCCCATATTCACATCTTAGAGGCAATGGATATCGCAGGCGGTGCCTGTGACGGTATTTTTGATCCTGCCAGAGGCTACGTCATGCGTGGCGGACGTGAGATGGAGAACCATTTTGAATGTCTGTGGGATCTGTTCCGCAGCATTCCCTCTCTGGAAGTACCCGGAGCCAGCGTGCTGGATGAGTATTACTGGCTGAACAAGGAAGATCCCAACTATTCCCTGTGCCGTGCAACGAAGGATTGTGGACAGGATGCCCATACCGATGGCAAATTCAATCTAAGCCAGAAGGGCTGCATGGAGATCATGAAGCTGTTCATGACCAAGGACGAGGATCTGTATGACAAGACCATCGAAGATGTTTTCGATGATGAAGTATTTAACTCCACCTTCTGGTTATATTGGAGAACCATGTTCGCTTTCGAGAACTGGCACAGCGCACTGGAAATGAAGCTTTACTTCCAAAGATTTATCCATCATATTTCCGGATTGCCTGACTTCAGTGCCCTGAAGTTCACCAAGTACAACCAGTACGAGTCTCTGATCCTTCCTATGAAGAAGTATCTGGAGGCAGCAGGTGTGGACTTCCAGTTCAACACCGAAGTGACAAATGTTATTTTCGATATCAATGACGGCAAAAAGGTGGCAAAGGCTATCGAGTGCAAGGTAAAAGGTGTAGAGAAGGGCATTGTCCTCACCGAGAACGACCTGGTATTCGTTACCAACGGAAGCTGTACCGAGGGTACTATCTACGGTGACCAGAACCATGCACCCAACGGTGACGCGGAGGTTCGCACCAGTGGCGTATGGAGCCTGTGGAAAAATATCGCAAAACAGGATCCTTCCTTCGGACATCCCGAGAAGTTCTGTTCTGATGTCTCCAAGACTAACTGGGAATCCGCTACCGTGACCACACTGGATGACAAGATCATTCCTTATATCACCAATATCTGCAAGCGTGACCCCAGAAGCGGTAAGGTCGTAACCGGCGGTATCGTAAGCTGCCAGGATTCCAAGTGGCTCATGAGCTGGACAATCAACCGTCAGGGACAGTTCAAGGAACAGGACAAAAATCAGGTATGTGTATGGGTATACGGTCTGTTTACCGACGTACCCGGCGATTATATTAAGAAGCCCATGAAGGATTGTACCGGTAAAGAGATCACCGAAGAGTGGCTGTATCACTTAGGTGTGCCCGTAGAAGATATCGAGGATCTGGCAGAGCACAGCGCAGTCTGCGTACCTACCATGATGCCTTATATTACCGCATTCTTCATGCCCAGAACCAAGGGTGACCGTCCCGATGTCATTCCCGACGGCTGTGTGAACTTCGCTTTCTTAGGCCAGTTTGCAGAGACCCCGAGAGACACCGTGTTCACCACAGAGTATTCCGTGAGAACCGCTATGGAGGCTGTCTACGGACTGTTAGGTGTAGACAGAGGTGTGCCTGAGGTATGGGGAAGTGTATATGATGTCAGAGAGTTATTGGACAGCAGCGTGAAGCTGATGGATGGCATGTCCCCTCTGGAAATCGAATTGCCCGGACCTTTAAATGCACTGAAGAAGCCTCTGCTTCGCGTAGTGAAGGGTACTGTAGTGGAAAAACTGCTGCGTGACCACAACGTGATCAAGGACGGCATGCTGGATTAGAATTGTATATGGAATAAAAGTGCAAAGACTCCCATCGGAAAAATCCGGTGGGAGTCTTCGCACTGCGGCGGTTATGAAATATGTCGCAAAAGCGACCCGCCGCAGGCGGAGAATCTCGCAAGCGATATTCTTTTTTATGCAAAAAGCTTCTGTAAAAAGCATGTAAAGAAAGTTGAACAAATGTAAGCGGTTACATAATACCAAAGTACTAGACAAAACAAACAAAAACACAATAGCTATTTCCGACATTATGCACGAAAATCGGTAGTATGTCAAAAAATTATCAATTTCGGCTTGATATTCTATTGGTAGATTGTTACAATATCAAAGTACTAAAAACCGAGGCCGAAATGCTCCGGTAATGGTTTGGGTTACAAAGTTTTGTCAAAAATATTATAAAAAGGGAGACAAAGAAGTATGAAGAAATGGGTATATTTGTTTACCGAAGGTAATGCAAACATGCGCGAACTGCTTGGTGGTAAGGGCGCGAATCTGGCTGAGATGACCAACATTGGTCTGCCGGTTCCTCAGGGCTTCACCATTACAACAGAGGCATGTACACAGTATTATGAAGATGGACGCGAGATCAATGAAGAGATCCAGGGTCAGATCAACGAGTACATTACTAAGATGGAAGAGATCACCGGCAAAAAGTTCGGCGACCACGAGAATCCTCTGTTAGTATCCGTTCGTTCCGGCGCGAGAGCATCCATGCCCGGTATGATGGATACCATTCTGAACCTTGGTCTGAATGAGACCGTTGTTAACGTAATCGCTGAGAAGTCCGGCAACCCTCGTTGGGCTTGGGACTGCTATAGAAGATTTATCCAGATGTATTCCGACGTTGTTATGGAAGTAGGTAAGAAGTACTTCGAGCAGCTGATCGATGCAATGAAAGAGAAGAAGGGTGTTAAGCAGGACGTTGAGCTTACTGCTGATGATCTGAAGGAACTGGCTGGCCAGTTCAAGGCTGAGTACAAGGCTAAGATCGGTGTAGACTTCCCTGATGATCCCAAGGAACAGCTGATGGGCGCTATCAAAGCTGTATTCCGTTCCTGGGACAACCCGCGTGCAAACGTTTATCGTCGTGACAACGATATCCCTTATTCCTGGGGTACTGCTGTTAACGTTCAGTCTATGGCATTCGGTAACATGGGTGATGACTGTGGTACCGGTGTTGCATTTACCAGAGATCCGGCTACCGGTGCTAAGGGCCTGTTCGGTGAGTTCCTGACCAACGCACAGGGTGAGGACGTAGTAGCAGGTGTTCGTACACCTATGAAGATCGCTGAGATGGCTGACAAATTCCCTGAGGCATTTGCTCAGTTCCAGGAAGTATGTAAGACTCTGGAAGATCATTACAGAGATATGCAGGATATGGAGTTCACTGTTGAGCATGGTAAGCTGTACATGTTACAGACCAGAAATGGTAAGAGAACCGCTCAGGCAGCTCTGAAGATCGCTTGTGATCTGGTAGATGAGGGCATGAGAACCGAGGAAGAGGCAGTTGCAATGATCGATCCTCGTAACCTGGATACTCTGTTACATCCTCAGTTCGATACCGCTGCTCTGAAGGCTGCAACTCCTATCGGCAAGGGTCTTGGTGCTTCTCCCGGAGCTGCATGTGGTAAGATCGTATTCACCGCAGAAGATGCAGAAGAATGGCATGCAAGAGGAGAGAGAGTTGTTCTGGTTCGTCTGGAGACCTCTCCTGAAGATATCACCGGTATGAAGGCTTCCCAGGGTATCCTGACCGTTCGTGGTGGTATGACCTCTCACGCAGCAGTAGTTGCTCGTGGTATGGGTACCTGCTGTGTATCCGGTTGTGGCGATATCGCTATGGATGAGGAGAACAAGCAGTTCACTCTGGCTGGCAAGACCTTCCATGAAGGTGACTGGCTGTCCATCGATGGTACTACCGGTAACATCTATGATGGCGAGATCAAGACTGTTGATGCTACCATCGCCGGTGAGTTCGGCCGTGTAATGGCTTGGGCTGACAAATATCGTAAGTTAAAAGTTCGTACCAATGCAGATACTCCTGCAGACGCTAAGAAGGCTCGTGAGCTGGGCGCTGAAGGAATCGGTCTGTGCCGTACTGAGCATATGTTCTTCGAAGAGGACAGAATCGCAGCATTCCGTGAGATGATCTGTTCCGACACTGTAGAGGAGAGAGAAGCAGCACTGGAGAAGATTCTGCCTTATCAGCAGAACGACTTCAAGCAGCTGTATGAGGCTCTGGAGGGCAACCCTGTTACCATCCGTTTCCTGGATCCGCCTCTGCATGAGTTCGTTCCTACCGAGGAAGCTGACATTGAGAAGCTGGCTAAGGCACAGGGCAAGAGCGTTGAGACCATCAAGACCATCATCGCTTCCCTGCATGAGTTCAACCCTATGATGGGTCACAGAGGATGCCGTCTGGCTGTTACTTATCCTGAAATTGCCAAGATGCAGACCAAGGCTGTTATCCGTGCAGCAATCGAGGTTAAGAAGGCACATCCCGACTGGAATGTAGAGCCCGAGATCATGATTCCTCTGGTATGTGAAGTGAAGGAGCTTAAGTACGTTAAGAAGATCGTAGTAGAGACCGCTGACGCTGAGATCGCAGCAGCAGGCATCGACATGAAGTACGAAGTAGGTACCATGATCGAGATCCCCAGAGCAGCTCTGACTGCTGATGAGATCGCTAAGGAAGCTGATTTCTTCTGCTTCGGTACCAACGACCTGACTCAGATGACCTTCGGTTTCTCCCGTGATGATGCAGGTAAGTTCCTGAACGCTTACTATGACACCAAGATCTTCGAGAACGATCCGTTCGCTAAGCTGGATCAGACCGGTGTCGGCAAGCTGATGGAGATGGCTATCAAGCTTGGTAAGCCTGTAAATCCTAAGCTGCACGTTGGTATCTGTGGTGAGCACGGTGGAGATCCTTCTTCCGTAGAGTTCTGCCACAAGATTGGTCTGGACTATGTGTCCTGCTCACCTTTCCGCGTACCTATCGCAAGACTGGCTGCCGCACAGGCTGCTATCAAGAACCCCCGCAAGTAAGAGTTCTGTCATTCACCATTGGATTTGATGAAGCGCAAACCTTCTATAAATCCCATGGATACGGCATAAAACCGTCAAAATGGCATGATTTGACCGTGGAGGTTTATATCTAATCACCAAAACCCCCGTACATTCCCAATTGGGCAATGTGCGGGGGTTTTTTGTTGTTATTTTGGGCTGTTTGTACAAATCTAAATGGGAACGCAAAAATGTATTCTGATTTCAAAAATACATTTTGTCCATGCTCGCTGCTATTTTCACAGCAGCCAATTCCGTAATTTTGGACGAATTCAGCTTTCAGTAAAGGAGGCCATTATGAGACGAGACGATCAAAGGCAAGCAGTAAAAAACATTCCCTTGGAACAACTGAAGCCATTTAAGAATCATCCCTTTCAGGTACGAGACGATGAGGAATTTCGGCGTCTTGTTGAGAGCATTGAAATTCACGGTGTAATTCATCCAGCGGTGGCTCGCCAGATTGGTGAGGATTGTTATGAACTAATTTCTGGTCATCGACGCAAAGCGGCTTGTGAAGTATTGGGTTACTCTGAGATGCCTGTTTTAGTCCGGTCTATGACGGATGATGAGGCAGTTGTAAACATGGTAGATGCAAACCTTCAGCGTGAAACGATTCTCCCAAGTGAAAGAGCCTTTGCATACAAAATGAAGTTGGTAGCTATGAGCCATCAGGGGCGTAAAGGATTTACTTCCGCCCAACTTGGGCGGAAGTGTGTCGGAAAAGAATCCAGAGAGTTAATTGCTGAACAAGTCGGTCAAAGTCGCAACCAAATTTCTCGCTATATCCGTCTTACTGAATTGATACCAGAAATCCTTGAAATGGTTGATAATCGAAAAATGGCATTGAATCCAGCAGTATCTATTTCCTACTTGGACAAGAAGCAACAGAGGCTACTATATAAGGTAATGGTAGCACTAAAAGCAACCCCATCTATTTCTCAGGCAAAAGCCATCCGAGAAAAGGCCAGTGAATCAGACTTTACAGAAGATTACTTGGTTTGTATCTTATCGGAAAAGAAACCAAACCAGAGAGAGCCGATGATTGTTGAAGAAGAAGAAATCAAGCAGTATTTCCCCTCGCATTACAATAGTGAACAGATGCACAACACGATTTTACTGTTGATTAGAAATTGGAGTAAAAAGCGTGGCTACACACAATAAAAGGTCATTATACCTTGTCACAACAGGGAGCAGAAAAATTTTCTGCTCCTTTTTTTATTTTTTGCGCAACAAACGGCCTCTGCCGTGGCCTACAAGTGAGAGTTACATCTCGTGGACCTTGAAAATTCAGAAGAACACCAGGTACAACCGTCCCTCGGAGAGCCACTCCGGTGATACGCCATGACGCCTACGGGTCGAGCGACTTCCCTATCGCCGGTAAAGAGCTTGATAACTTGAGGCCACGATCCAGGGACAGGGGGAAAACTTACACTCAGCCACAGTCCGAGCGTTAAAAGCGTCGCAGGCAATGGGAGTGTCCGGTACAGAACCGTGATAAATGAATCCTAAATCAAAAGGATGCCGAAATGTTCTTGATTTTAAGAAAACCCAAGGGGGTAGTTTACCCTCTTTACATTCCATCTTCTGTTCAAGACACAGGAGGAAACTGAAATGAACACACAAATTATCGCCATCGCCAACCAGAAAGGCGGCGTTGGCAAGACAACCACCTGCGCAAATCTGGGTATCGGGCTGGCGCAGACGGGGAAGAAAGTTCTGCTGATCGACGGAGACCCGCAGGGCAGCCTGACCATCAGCCTGGGCCATCCCCAGCCGGACAAGCTGCCCTTTACTCTGTCCGACGCGATGGGCCGTATCCTGATGGACGAGCCGATGCGCCCCGGCGAGGGCATCCTGCACCACCCGGAAGGCGTTGACCTGATGCCTGCCGACATCCAGCTCTCCGGCATGGAGGTCTCCCTGGTGAACGCCATGAGCCGTGAGACCATCTTGCGGCAATACCTGGACACGTTCAAGGGACAGTATTCCCATATCCTGATTGACTGTCAGCCCTCCCTGGGGATGCTTACGGTCAATGCGTTGGCGGCGGCCAACAGGGTCATAATCCCCGTCCAGGCGGAGTATCTGCCCGCCAAGGGCCTGGAACAGCTGCTCCAGACGGTCAATAAGGTGAAACGGCAGATCAACCCCAAGCTCCAGATCGACGGTATCCTGCTGACGATGGTGGACAACCGCACCAACTTTGCCAAGGAGATTGCGGCTCTGCTGCGAGAAACCTACGGCAGCAAAATCAAAGTGTTCGGAACTGAGATTCCCCATTCTGTCCGAGCAAAGGAAATCAGTGCCGAGGGCAAGAGTATTTTTGCCCATGACCCCAAGGGCAAAGTGGCCGAGGGTTACAAGAATCTGACCCAGGAGGTGATGAAACTTGAAAAGCAGCGCGAAAAAAATAGAGCTGGCCTCAGTAGATGACCTGTTTTCTACTGAAGAAAGTCGGCAAGACGAGCAACTGGAAAAAATCCAGGAAATTCCCCTATCTGAACTGCATCCGTTCAAGGATCACCCCTTCAAGGTCAAGGATGATGATGCAATGATAGAAACCGCAGACAGCATCAAAAAGTATGGCGTGTTGGTTCCTGCGATTGCCAGACCTCTGCCTGATGGCAGTTATGAGCTGGTAGCCGGACACAGACGCCGCAGAGCCAGCGAGTTGGCCGGAAAAGAAACCATGCCTGTCATTGTGCGCGACTTGGATGACGATGCTGCCACAATTATTATGGTTGACAGCAATTTGCAGCGAGAAAATCTGCTCCCCAGTGAAAGGGCCTTTGCCTACAAAATGAAGCTGGAAGCCATTAAACATCAGGGAGCAAGAACAGACCTGACTTCTGTTCAAGTTGAACAGAAGTTGAGCGCCAGAGACCAGGTGGCAAAAGAAGCCGGTGAACGAAGCGGTATCCAGGTAATGCGATATGTTCGTTTGACTGAGCTGATTCCAGAGCTTTTGGATATGGTGGATGAAAAGAAAATCGCATTTAATCCAGCCTATGAACTCTCTTTTTTGAAACCGGACGAACAGCAAATGCTGGTGGAAACAATGGACTATGAGCAGGCCACCCCTTCTCTTTCTCAGGCTCAGCGAATGAAAAAGTTCAGCCAGGACGGGAAATTGTCAGAAGATGTGATGCTTGCCATCATGTCAGAGGAAAAAAAGGGTGATCTGGATAAAGTGACCTTGAGCAGCGATACCTTGCGAAAGTATTTCCCCAAAAGCTATACACCGGCCAAAATGCAGGAAACCATTATTAAACTGCTGGAACAATGGCAGAAAAAACGCCAACGAGATCAGGAACGATGAAGGGAGAGCCTATGAAAGATATTGCAGCAAGGGAGCTGAAAGGCCACAACATTCTTGCAGTGGAGCGATTTTGGGACAGCACTTGCTGGATGATTGAGTTTACTGTCTTGCGCCCTACTGCTTATGGAGAACCCGGTGACGAAATGAGGCTTTTTCTCACAGAGGACGGGTATCAGTCAGCTCTGCAAAGCCAGCAGCGTCGAGAAATCAAAATTAAGAGATATGCTCATGTTATTGAGGGGCATATCCTCGACTTCAAGCCTAAAAAACACCGTCGTTCATAACCGATACAACGAAAGGAAAGGAATGAATATGTGTACTGTAAGAGAAATCCGAGAAGCTATTCAAGAAGATTGCCGCTCACAGCGTGATATGGAATCCACCGAGATTGACCGTGTTTTTCAAACCTTACCATTTTCTCAGGAAAGGGATCTGTTTGATAAACCACCAATGCCAAAACGCCCCTACCGACGCAAGAAAAAAGATACAGACAGACCCTAACCACTGCCACAATTCTCTTATGAATTGCGGCTTTTTTCATACCTGAGAAATGAAAGGAGTGAAGTAAATGGCTGTTTTTCGTGTAGAACGCACTGGCGATTACACGGTTATGAGCAATTTCCATCTAAAGGATAAACGGCTTTCTTTGAAGGCAAAGGGTCTCTTGTCGCAGATGTTATCTCTGCCAGATGACTGGGATTATACGCTGTCAGGACTCAGCTATATCAATCGAGAAAGCAAAGATGCAATCCGCTCTGCTGTCAATGAGCTTGAAACAGCCGGATACATTCGGCGCAGACAGACAACTGATGCTTCTGGTAAATTCGCAGCCAATGAGTATACCATTTTTGAGCGTCCCATCGAGGGAGAACCGATGTTGGATAAGCCGTCGTCGGAAAACCCGATAACGGTAAACCCGTCAGCGGTAAATCCGTTACCGGAAAATCCAACACAATTAAATACTAAGAAATCAAATACCCAAAAACAAAATACTCATAGATCAAATACCGATTCCATTCCCTTCCGGGAAACAGCGGCGGCAATACCGCCGGAACGGAAAGGAAGGGATGCGATGTCTGTCACAGAGATAGAAAATTATCGGGAATTGATTTTGGAGAATATCGAGTATGACTGTCTGAAGCAGCGTTATCCTCTCTACCTGGATGACCTGAATGAGATTGTAGAGCTGTTGGTAGAAACGGTCTGTGCCAAACGAAAGACAACCCGGATCTCTGGCGCGGACTTTCCTCACGAGATTGTACGCTCCCGCTTTTTGAAGCTGGACAGCTCTCACATCGAGTTTGTCATGGACTGTCTGCAAAAGAACACCACCCAGGTACGCAACATCAAGCAGTACCTGCTTGCAGTGCTGTTCAACGCTCCTACCACCATGAATAACCACTACACTTCACTGGTAAATCACGATATGCACGCAGGCGGCTGGTAATCGGCCGCTTTTGTATTACACCAAAGGAGGCACAGCATGAATCAGATTGAGATTTTCAATAGTCCAGAGTTTGGAAGCATTCGAGTAATCGAGGAAAATGGGAAATACCTGTTTTGCGGCGCTGATGTTGCAAAATCTCTGGGATACAAAGATACAGTAAATGCCCTAAAGACACATTGCAGAGAAGATGGGGTGGCGTTTTACCACCTCACCGATAATTTGGGGCGTAAACAGAAAGCTAAATTCATCAGCGAAGGAAACCTGTATCGCTTGATTGTCCACAGCAAATTGCCATCGGCAGAACGATTTGAAAAATGGGTCTTTGACGAGGTTCTTCCTACCATTCGCAAGCATGGGTCCTATCTCACAAAAGAAAAGCTATGGGAAGTAGCCACTTCACCGGAGGCACTGCTCAAGCTCTGCTCAGATCTCCTGGCTGAACGAGAGGAGAATGTATCTCTGCGCATAGCAAACGCACAGCTGGAGGGTAAAGCCGCTTTCTATGACCTATTTATTGATTTGGAGCATAGCACCAATCTCAGAACTACTGCCAAAGAGCTTGCTGTCCCGGAACGCCGCTTTGTCCGATTTCTTCTGGAAAAGCGTTTTGTGTACCGCACTGCGTCCGGCAATGTACTGCCCTATGCAAAGCCAGCCAATGAAGGGCTGTTTTGTGTAAAGGACTACTGCAATCACGGTCATACCGGTTCTTATACGCTGATAACTCCGCAAGGCAAGCTGTATTTTGCCCAGCTTCGGGAGATGATCTTGCTGGTCTCATAAGAACGGAAGGGAAGTGGGTTTTATGCAGGAAGGCAAAACAATCGGTCAGCTGATGGAGGAAATGCGCCAGAAGGCCGGGGCGCAGAACTACCACGGCCATGACTACATGGATCTTCAGCGATTTGCGGAGAATACCCGGCACATGGTTATTTTTGATGTGCTGACCGATGACTCCCCGGTGGGCTGGAAAGGAGAACGGACCCGCCTGTTTTTGTCAGATATAGGCTATGGAAAAGCGCTGGACAGTCAGGCAAAGGGGCAGATCAAAATTCTCAGCCATGCAAAGGTCAGAAATGGAGATTTGTTTTATGACCACAAAGAACAGATACGATAGGAGGTATCCGATATGAATGAGGAAAAGAAAGTACCCTTCAAGTGGGAATATGGGGAAGAAACCATATCGCTGCAACTTGGGATGTATGCGAATAATCAGCGGCTTTATATCGGCATGATTACCCATACAGAAGATGGGGCAGAACCGTTTGCAGATATGACGGTGAACCTTCCGGGGTATTCCCTGGACCCCGGAGAGGCGTTTATTTCCGGTGACATCAGCAAGGACTTGCTGCGATTCATCAAAGAGAACAAATTGGGGAAGGTGCTTCCCTATCAGGTGCAGTCCGGTTATGGGAAATATTCTGCTGTTGCCTTTGATCTGGAGAAGTTGAAGGCATTTGACCCCAAAGGTGTGGCGGAGTTTCGGAAAGAGTGGAATCTGCCGGATAAGAAGCCGGTAAAGAAAAAGAGCCGCGGGATGGAGCGATGAAGAAATATTTTCTCCGGCGGCTGGTGGTCCCGCCTTAGAAGAAAATGCACCACCCCTGCACATTTTGTAGAAAGGAGGCGTTGAAAATGCAGGAAGAAGTGGAAAACAGGACTTTAACGCTGGTTGTCAGCGGAACAAAGTTCACTGGCAGGCTGTTTAAGGCCGCCATCACCAAGTACCTTGCCCACTGCAAGGAAAAGAAGCTGCAAAAGCAGAGAAGCCGTGACGCTCCTGTGACACCCCACGGCAAACAGACCGTCAAGCAGCTCATTGGTCAGAATCAGGGGATCTCCAATATTGAGATCACAGACCCTTCCATCAAGGAATTTGAGAAGATCGCCCGGAAATATGGTGTGGATTATGCGGTGAAGAAAGACCGCAGCAGCTCCCCGCCCAAGTACCTGATCTTTTTCAAAGGCCGTGACGCCGATGCGCTGACCGCTGCATTTACTGAGTACACCAGCAAAAAGGTCAAGAAGGCCGAGAAAACGGAACGCCCGTCTGTGCTGGCAAAACTCAGTCAGTTCAAAGAGATGGTCAAAAATGCCGTGGTGGACCGCACCAAGCGAAAGGAGCTGGAACGATGAAAAAGCAGTTTGACATCAAAAAGCTCGTTTTGCTGAACCTGCCCTATCTCCTGATGGGGCTGTTTGCTACCAACTTCGGGGAGGCATGGCGACTGGCTCAGGGGACAAATGCTTCGGAGAAATTCCTTTCCCTGTTTGCTGTCCTGCCTGGGGCGCTGCAAAGTTTCTGGCCCAGCCTGCACCCGTTGGATCTGCTGGTGGGGCTGTGCTGCGGTTCTGGCCTGCGTCTGGCGGTGTATCTCAAAAGTAAAAACGCCAAGAAGTACCGTCACGGTATGGAGTATGGCTCTGCCCGTTGGGGAACCCGTGAGGATATTGCTCCCTACATCGACCCGGTGTTCCAGAACAATGTCATTCTCACAAAAACCGAAAGCCTGACCATGAACAGCCGCCCCAAGGCCCCAAAGACCGCCAGAAACAAAAATGTGCTGGTGATCGGCGGCTCCGGTTCCGGTAAGACCCGTTTCTGGCTCAAACCAAATCTGATGCAGATGCACAGTTCTTATGTGGTCACAGATCCGAAGGGTTACAATGATGTAGGACAGAGAAAATATCACAACAACAAAATGCGGTATTTCCTGTGCCCTACATAGAAACTGAGAAAGGAGGAAAAAGCCGATGGCGGTAAAGAAAATCAAGTATACGGCACTCTATGAGCGTTTGTCCAGAGATGACGAGATGCAGGGCGAATCAAACTCCATAGTCAACCAGAAACGCTATCTGGAGGAGTATGCACAGGCTCAGGGCTTCAAGAATATCCGGCATTTTACAGATGATGGCTACTCCGGCACCAACTTCAAGCGTCCTGGCTTTCAGGAAATGATTGCTGCGATAGAAGCCGGTGAGATTGATGTTGTCTGCGTCAAAGACCTGTCCAGGTTTGGGCGTGACTATTTGAAAGTCGGATTTTACACCGAAATCATGTTCCCCGAAAAAGGTGTCCGCTTTATCGCCATCAACAACAGCGTAGACAGTGCCAATCCAACGGAAAACGACTTCACACCGTTTTTGAACATCATGAATGAGTGGTATGCAAAGGACACCAGCAACAAAATACGAGCCATTTTCCGTTCCCGGATGCAGGATGGCAAGCGGTGCAGCGGCGCAATCCCCTATGGGTACAGGCGTGACCCAGAGGACAAAAACCATCTTCTGATTGATGAAGAAGCCGCAAAGGTTGTTCGCAGGATTTACCAGATGGTTATTGATGGCATGGGAAGCCAAGCCATAGCCAATCAGCTGACCGCTGATAATGTGTTGATCCCCTCTGCATATCTGGAGCAGTCCGAACATGGAGAAAGCCGTAATCACAGCTACCATGACCCCTGCCGCTGGAACTGTACCGCAGTATCCTACATTCTGGACAAACAGGAATATATGGGGCATACGGTTCTGGGCAAGACCATCTGCGAGAACTTCAAAACCAAGAAACGCCGGAAAGCAAGACCAGATGAGCTGATTATCTTTGAGAACACCCATGAACCGATTATTGATGCAGAAACATGGCATCTGGTTCAAAAACTTCGTAGAAGAACAAGACGCAAACTGGCAAACGGAAGCTATTCGCACCGCCTTTCTGGGCTGGTGTACTGTGCAGATTGTGGCAAACGCCTTTCCTATTCAAGCCCACAGTCACAGCACAGACCAGATGGAAAAACCTATGATGCAGACAGTAGTTTTCGTTGCCCCACCTACAAGTCCATGTATGGCGAATGCACCATGCACTATATCAAATCTTCCACTCTGGACAAGCTGGTTGATGAAGCTGTCCGAAAAATTGCCCGGTATGTTTTGAGGAATGAACAGGCATTTTTGGAACAAGTCAGGGTGCTAACCAGTGCCGACCAGAAGCATACGCAATCAGAGGACAAAAAAGAGCTGGTAAACATCAAAAAAAGGATTGCAGAGCTGGATAACTACATCAAGCGACTGTATGAAGGCAATGCTTCCGGTAAAATTCCTGACCGCCAGTTTGAAAAGCTCATGGCTCAATATGACAGTGAGCAACAGGAACTGGAGGAACGAGTAAAAGAGATTGAAGTGAGCATCCATGAGATTCAGCAAGAATCAGAAAATGGTCAACAGTTTGTGCGTCTGGTACAGAAGTACCGTGACTTTACAGAAATTGACCAGACTGCTCTCAATGAGTTTATTGACAAAGTAGTTGTCCACGAAGCAACCGGCGGCAGAACAGCAGACCGAAGCCAGCAAATTGATATTTACTTTAATTTCATCGGTCAGTTTATGGTGGAAGATACCGAAGAAGAACTGCTGATGCAGGAACAGGAAGCACAAAGGCTGGCTGATCTAAAAGAGCGTGAACGAAAAGACCGCAGAAACGAAACCGTCCGCAGGTACAGGCAGCGTAAAAAGGAACGGGAAGTCAAACAAGCGGAATCTGTTTCTGGGTAATTCGCTGCGAGAAAGGAGTGTGATTTTCTTGTGGGTAGTTAGGTTTATTCGCAAAGACGGTAAGCCCGATGAAGAATATTTTTACCCGACTTTTTCTGATGCAGAGTATCATAGGCGTTTATTTGAGAATGATTCTTCTGACCTTTATGAAAGAATTGAAGTTGTTGAGCTGTGAAAAAATGGAGGTTACTATGCAAGACTTAAAACCGAGAATCCATGAAAACGGCGTGGACTATGTGCTGGTGGGCGATTACTATGTGCCGGATTTGAAACTGCCAGAGGAACACCGCCCTCTGGGAAAATGGGGACGGATGCACCGAGAATATCTGAGAATCACCAATCTGGGGCTGCTGAATGAGCTGATTTTGAGCGGAAAGCTCTGGACTTATCTGGCAGACCTGAACGAACAGGCAACGGACAGGCTGAACCTGATTATCCGTCAGATGGCAGAAGCCGAGGGCGTGACCGAAGCCATGAAAGCTGAAAATCAGATGTTGTGGGTGCAGTCCATGAACTCCATCCGCAGCCGGGCTGAGGAAATCATCAAGGCAGAGTTAATCTACTGCTGAAGGGAGGTGGTGTTATGATTTTGGAAGCTATGTACAGTGGGAATTTTTACCCCAGCGAAACGGTTGCACCCACATCCCCGGAATACCGCAAGGCAATGAAAGCCTGTGAAAAGCTTATGGAGCAATTATCCCAACGGTTAAGCAAAGAGGATTATCAACTGGTGCAGGAACTCCAGGCACAGACATCCATAGCCCAGTGTGAAGAAAGTGAAAGTCACTTCAAATACGGTTTTTCGGCTGGATTGCTTGTCCACCAGGAAGCCTGTGAACAGGTTAATAAGGAGAAATAGCCATGTTCCTGATAAAGCTGCTGGCACTGCCATTGATAGTAGCTGTGACCCTGCTTCAATGGGTGGCAATCTTTCTGACTTCCTTTTCTGCTATTCTGTTTGACCTGCTGGCAGGAATTATCTTCACGATCACACTTGCCGGGCTGATGTTTGGAGTGTGTACCGGCATGGAAGCATTGAAAATGCTGGCAGTCAGCTTTGCAATCTTCATCATTCCCCAGATAGCGGAATGGCTGATTGAAAGAATTGTAGACATAAACTACGGACTGCGTGATTTTATCAAGTCCTGACCCGACAATTTCATATCGTTCACAAAGCGACAGGTATTCCTATGGGAACTATCTGCCGCTTTTATTTTTATCAACTTCAAGGAGGACTATTTTATGAAAATGAGCATTGGCGAAAAGAAAATCCTGTTTGTCTTTGGCTGCCCCAACCGTGAAGCAACGGTGGAGCGTCTGTATCAGGTGGCACACCTGATTCCCGATCCTGCCGGAAGGAAAGCCGTGGAAGCTCTGGCTGAGAAGCTGGACAGCGAGGGCGTAGAAAAGTGGTATCGCTGCTTTTTCTACAATATGAAGCTGGAGATGGAAGCCTATTACCGGCACAAGGCTATTTTGAATCGCATCGTGGGCGGCAGTATGGAGGTTGACAATGACGAGATTGACGAAGATTGAGAAAGAAACCATCATCCTGTTCAACGAGGGAGAAAGCACTGCCAGCATCTACACCTACAATGCCGGGCTGAAAAAGCGGCTGGCTGCGTTCAGCAAAAAATATCCTGACCTATGCCAGATGGAAAAGCCGGAGCATCTGGGCGGCGTGTCCTATCTGATCGACAAGTCCCGTCTGTCCATCCGCTTGCAGCCCCCATACAGCGAGGAACGCAGGCAGAAAGCCAGTCAGTACGCCCGGCGAAATGGTTTCAGTGGCAAGACCAAGTAATGTAACAATAAGGGCTGATTTGCGGTCAGAATGTCGGGTCAGCACCCGATGTTCTGACCGCAATATATGTAGGGGCAATGCCAGTAAAGCGATTTGAACTTCTTGTTCCAAAACGCTTGTTCGATTTGCGTATATTGAAAATGTGTCCATATAAGTCCATCGTTGTCCGCTATTTTCCCTCATTTTATTGACATTCGGGGGTTCGTATATTAGAATATATAATAGCGAAAAACAGAGTGGAGGAATTAACCTATGGATACGGAACTGTTAACTGTTTCTCAAACAGCTCAATATCTACAGCTTTCTGAAAAAACTATACGACGAATGATTGGAAATGGTAGTTTGCCAGCTTCAAAACTTGGCAATCGTACTTGGCGGATTCGTGCGTGTGATGTTGATGAATATGTGTCTAACTCTTGTCAAAATAAACCCGCATACAGCATAACAAATCTCCCAGAACTGGAACTGGAAACCCCGGAGCATCCTCGCCTGATCTCCCTGTTTTCAGGTTGTGGTGGAATGGATTTAGGGTTCAAAAAAGCAGGATTTGACATTGTGTTTGCAAATGACTTTGATGCAGATGCTCAAGCAATATACTCACTCAACTTAGGCGAAATAGATAAGCGTGATATATTATCGGTTGGTGAAGATGAAATTCCAGATGGAGATATCTTAACCGCTGGTTTTCCGTGCCAGCCTTTTTCTAATGCAGGTAATCGGAAAGGCGTCCACGACTCTCGTGGTATGCTATACAAAGAGTGTCTGCGTATAATTCAAAAAAAGATGCCGAAAGTAATTGTCTTTGAAAATGTTAAAGGTTTGCTTTCGACAAAGTATATTGATGGACGCAATTTAGCAGAAGTCATTGTTGAAGATTTGTCTAACATGAATGGCGTGGGATATAATGTCGTGCATCAGCTTGTAAATGCATCGGATTATGGTGTCCCTCAAAACCGTCAACGAGTTTTGTTTGTGGGTGTCCGCAAAGACTTGGGCATTACCTTTGAATTTCCCAAAAAGCAAACTAAAGAAAATCTGACGCTGCGTCACATTTTAGATGTGCCGCAGGAAGTAGCCAACAATGTGGATTGGGCACTTTCGCCGCAAGCACTGGACATGATTAGATTTATTCCCGAAGGTGGCTCGTGGAAAGATGTTCCATATGAACATTTAGCTCCTCGTTTCCAAAGAATCCGAGATAACATGAAAAAGTACCATTCGCCCAACTTTTACCGTCGTTTTTCAAGAGATGAGATTTGTGGAACTATGACAGCATCTGCTCAGCCGGAGAACTGTGGCATTATACATCCTACTGAAAACAGAAGGTTTACTGTACGAGAAGTTGCCCGCATTCAGACTTTCCCCGATGATTTTAACTTCTTAACAGATACAGCACGAAACATTACAGCAATGTATAAAGTCATAGGAAATGCTGTGCCGGTTATGTTGGCATACAATATCGCTTCGGCAATAATGGAGCAAGTATTTAAGAAAAACACAAGTGAAAAGTAAGGGGATAAGAGAATGGATACAGATAAAGCATATCTATTGGGGTTAATCATAGGTGGAGGTGTATTTGGAAACGCAGAAGATGTTTTCAGCATTCGCCTACCATATAAAAAATGGGGTTCATATCTTGAAAATCCACAGCGTGCTGGAGAAATTGCAGGAGATATTCTACGCAAAGTAGGGCAAATGTTTCGGGCTGTCTATGACCTTTCTGTTCAATATGAAACCACTCCCGGAGGGACTTGGACAATTCTTTGCGAAGGCGATACAACAGCGGTAAAAAATGACCTTATGCATTATGGCATTGTGTGTGAAGGCGAGCTTCGTGGAAGTGCCGATATAAGCCAGGTTGTATCAGAATTAGTTGATGATAATCTTAAACGCCGCTTTATTGCTGGATTAGCTGATACAATCGGAAGTATGGCAAAATCACAGCGCCGTTTTACCGATGAGCATCAAATTATTTCTTTTGAAATCAAGGGCTACAACTTTAAGTTCGTATGTGATTTGTGTCGACTGTTGTACAGCATAAATTGTATTCCCGATCAGGTAAACTGGAATCATCCAAATATCCATTGCACAAACGATTCATACTACGCTCAATGGAACAAAGGCTTTAAGCTGCGAATTTTATTGGATCAATATGCTCAGTTTGGTGCATTTGCGTTTAGAACTAAAGCAGAAACATCAAATGAAAATCGTAGATTACAAAGGGAAACTCATGCTGCGGAAAGATGTGAAACGAGGGATATGCATTTCACTCCGTCCACAGTGCATCCAGCTGAAAATGATACTCGTTTGCCAGAACTGATTAGGGGTGGGCATTACATTCATTTCAGACATTTTTGTACGGTAATGGGCTGTGAACACGCTCCATACTGTAAAATCAGGGAACAGTTTGAGCATATTGGAGAACTGATTAACCCATTCCCGATTTTGCATAAGGATAGCTACATTCAGATTGAGGAGATTATTCAAGCAGATCCCCTACTGTCGGGACGGGAATACACTTCTCTTAATGTAAATATTGGAACCCTAATAGACCAGTACAAGGAAGATAAAACAGCTTTGTTATACGGCACTACTGCGAATACTGGTTATCCAATAGCCGAAATTCTCCAAGCGGTTGCCTATGTCATTGCAAACGATGACGAACTCTCTGGCAAGCGTCCAAAAGGATATTTTCAAATTGTTGAACGCCATTCACATGATGACGCAGATTTATCGGTTGAAATAAGAAAGCCTGATCTTCTCACACCATTGGTTATTGTGGGAAACGGTCGTGGTGCTTTAATTGGTGCTCGGAATCCTAATGTTTACAAACGCTTGGTAACAAATTCGCCGGACAATGAATATAAATTGCTCGTTCGTCAAATTACTGAGGAGGACTTACGAGATGCCCGGTAAACGCAGCCGAAATGAAGTTTCGTATTATCCAGAAATCCAAACTTTTATAGAAGCTCAGCTTAAAAGTAATTTCAGAGCGAAACGCCACAAAGAACTCAGTGTTTTTTGGGGTATCGGCGAACTGAAAACCAATTTGCAAAGAATTATTTCCGAACATCCAGATAAATGTACCTGCGTTAAAAATTTTGCAAATCGAGTGCCCCCGCTAAACCTTGATATTTTTGCTTTGATCACTGATGGAACGCAATTTGAGATTTTAATTCTTGAAGTCAAGCTGATGAACAGTGCAGGGCTTAAAGAATGGTCACAACTTGTTGGATACTGCTTGGTTTCAGGCGCAAAATATGGTTTGCTGGTTAATATTGATAATGGGGCAAGTCCACGCTTAGCGCATATTCTTTCTACTGAAACCCATATTTCTGATATTCAGACCATAGTTGACGGAGAGAGTCATGAACATTGTCTTGGATTTATGCAGTGGGATAGTCTAACGCAGAATTTTGAATATAGTAATCTGGGGCTAATCAAGTCATTGTCCGAGTTAAGCAATCATTTAGCGGATGAATTTTCATCTTAAAAACATAAAAATAGTGACCAAGCCAAAGGCGATCAACCGTAAAAAGTTGGTCGCTTTTGTTTTGCCCATTATTCAGAAAGGAGCATGACCCCATGAATGAAAAACTGGAAAAGCTGAACCGTCAGAAAACCGCAGCCGAGAAAAAGCTGATTGCCGCCCAGCACAGAGAAAAGCAGCTGGAGCATGAGCGGAAACGCCTGACACGAAGCGAGAGAACCCACCGGCTTTGCACTCGTGCCGGGATGCTGGAGAAGTTTCTGCGTGAGCCTACCCTGCTGACCGATGACGATGTGATGGAGCTGCTGACCTTCCTCTTTCACGGCGAAGCCGCCCAAAAGAAGCTGGACACGCTGATAGAGGAACGGAGAAAAACGCTGACAACGGACGGCAGCGAGAACCCCTTGTTTTAACAAGGGCGCAATTATACACCGCCTAAAGGTGGTGCATTGCGTTCTGCCGAAAGCCCCTTGCAGGGAGCTGATGATTTCCGCACAGGATAAAACTTCTGCTCCAATCATCCAGTGGAAGCTGCACTTCCCCTGCGCTGGCTAAAGCCAGCTACCCCTTTGCCCCCTGCTGTCCGAAAATCCCTGCCGGACAGGAATTTCCGAACAACAGGAATAGAACCTGATGACCAGACCGCTTGCAATTTTGCAGACGGTCTTTTGTTTTGCCAAAGGAGATGATGAAGTGGCAAACCCTCATTTTGAAATCAAAATCACGAAGCGAAGTAAACGGCAGTCAGCTGTTGCCGGAGCTGCCTACCAGAGCGGAGAGAATCTGTTTTCCGAGTATGACCAAAAGCACAAAGACTACCGAAAAAAGGAAGGTGTGGTCTACACGGAAATCATGTTGCCGTCCCATGCTCCGCCGGAATACGCCGACCGGGAACAGCTCTGGAACGCAGTGGAAGCCGTTGAAAACCAATGGAACTCCCAGCTTGCCAGACGGTTTGTGCTGGCACTGCCCAGAGAAGTGCCGGAGGAACTGTATCCCCAGATGGTGCAGGACTACTGCAACCAGTTTTTTGTTTCCAAAGGCATGATTGTTGATTTTGCCATCCATGACCCCAAGCCACCGGGACACAATCCCCATTGTCATGTGATGCTGACCATGCGGGCAATGGACGAGCATGGAAAATGGCTTGCCAAAGCCAGAAAGGTTTATGACCTTGACGAGAATGGCGAGCGCATCCGGCTTCCATCCGGGAACTGGAAAAGCCATAAGGAGGACACCGTTAACTGGAACGAGCAGTATCATGGGCAGGAGTGGCGCACCGGCTGGGAAACAGTGCAGAACCGTTATCTGGAAATGGTGAACAGCCCTGTCCGTGTCGATCTCCGTTCCTATGAAAAGCAGGGGCTGGACATCATCCCCACCGTCCACATGGGAGCAGCTGTCACACAGATGGAACGCCGTGGCATCCAGACCAATATTGGCAATCTGAATCGGGACATCAAAGCCGCCAACCGCATGATGAGCGTGATCCGCAACACCATTCAGAATCTGCGTGAATGGATCAGCGATATTCTGGAAGCCCGGAAAGAGCTGCTGGCAGAGAACAAGCCGGAAACTGCATCCCCCGACCTTATCAATCTTCTGCGGGATTATCTCAATCTGCGAAAAGCAGAACGCCGGGACTGGTCAAGATACGGTCAGCAAAAAGGTGCAACGAAAGATTTACAGTCCTTTGTCAACGCTACCAATTATCTGAAAGACCATGAGATTTTTACGCTGGAACAGCTGGACGGTGTGCTGGAGGAAGTGAAGCAGAAATCCGGCAGCATCAGCACCGGCATGAGGAAAGCCGAGAGCCGTATGAAAGTGATTACCGGCATCCAGAACGCCGTTGCCGATTGTCAGCAGCATAAAGCTGTCCATGACAAGTATGTGCGAATTGGCTGGAAAACGGTGCAGTCCGTTTATGCGGAAAGCCACCGGGACGAGCTGGACGCATACAACAAGGCGTACCGTTTTTTGAAAAAGCATGGTGTTGACTTGAATGTTGATCTGGAAGCCCTGCAAGCGGAGTATGAACAGCTGCAAACTTCTCACGCAGAATATACCGGGCAGCTGGCGGCAGTGCAGGAGGAATTGAAGCCGCTGAAAGAAATCCGTTACTGGGTCAGCAAGGTACTCGCCTCGGAACAGGCAGAGGTAAAAAAGAAGCCGGAGCCGAAGCACTCTGTCACCGAGCAAATCAAGGACTATCAGGAGGAATCCAGAAAAAAGGACGAGCAGCACCGGCAGGAGAAAAAACAGAATATGGAACTGTAAGGCATCTGATTTTCAAAAGAAATCAGGTGCCTTTTGTTTTACCCGGAGGTGGAATTTTGAATGTATTTGAAGCGGTCAAACAGAATGTGACCACCAGACAGGCAGCGGAACTGTACGGCATCTCTGTCAGCAGAAACGGCATGGCGGTCTGCCCTTTTCACAATGACAAAAACCCCAGCATGAAACTGGACAGGCGTTTTCACTGCTTTGGCTGTCAGGCTGATGGGGATGCAGTGGATTTTGTTTCCCGGCTGTTTCAGCTGCCCAGCAAGGAAGCCGCCATGAAGTTGGCTGATGATTTTGGGGTTGCCTATGACAACAGGCAGAAACCGACCATCAAGCCCCATATCCGGGAACCTACCCCAGAGCAAAAATACAGGAAGGAAGAAATGCACTGCTACAAGGTCTTATGCGAATACTTCCACCTTCTCCAGAAATGGGAACAGCAGTATGCCCCGCAAACGCCGGAGGATGATCTGCATCCGCTCTTTGTAGAAGCCCTGCAAAGGAAATGCTACACAGAGTATCTGCTGGACAGTTTTCTGGACGGATCGCCGGAAGAACGCCGGGAGCTTGTGGCACAGCAAGGAAAAGAGGTGATGAAACTTGAGCAGCGAATTGCAGAATGGACAGCAGCTGGAACTTTGCACCGTGGAACAGGTCAGAAGCAGCCTGGAACAGAGCGAGAAAGGCAAGGTATCCAATGCCGCATCCAACTATAAACGGGTGTTTCAGCTTGACCCTCTGCTGAAAGGAGCTATCCGAAAAAATCTGCTGACTGAACGAGTGGATATTGTGAAGCCCCTCGGCTGGTATCGGGACAGCCCGACCCTGACCGATGTGGACATCAAATATCTGCTCTTGTATTTTGAGGAAAACTATGGACTGACCATCGAGAAAAAGATACAGGACGCTGTGATGGTGATTGCCAACGAAAACCGCTATCACCCTGTCCGGGATTTTCTCAATGCTTTGCAGTGGGACGGTACGGAGCGCATCCGCTATTGTTTGCACCGGTTTCTGGGAGCTGATGCTGATGATTATACCTGTGAAGCCATGCGGCTGTTTCTGCTGGGAGCAATCTCACGGGCGTTCCGTCCCGGCTGTAAATTTGAAATCATGCTCTGTCTGGTGGGCGGTCAGGGAGCCGGAAAGTCCTCGTTCTTTCGGCTGCTGGCAGTTCAGGATGACTGGTTTTCCGATGACCTGAAAAAGCTGGACGATGAAAATGTGTACCGCAAGATGCAGGGACACTGGCTGATCGAGATGTCGGAGATGATTGCCACCGCCAATGCCAAGAGTATTGAGGAAATCAAATCCTTTCTCAGCCGCCAGAAGGAAACCTATAAAGTGCCATACGAAACCCACCCGGCTGACCGAAAACGGCAGTGTGTGTTCTGCGGCACTTCCAATACGCTGGATTTTCTGCCCCTTGACCGCACCGGCAACCGCCGTTTTGTGCCAGTCATGGTACATCCTGAGCTGGCAGAAATCCACATTCTGGACGATGAACCGGCAGCAAGAGCCTATCTCATACAGGTTTGGGCAGAAGCAATGGAGATTTACCGCAGCGGAAACTTCAAGCTCCGATTCAGCCCGGCAATGAACGAATATCTGAAAGTCCACCAGCGTGACTTCATGCCGGAGGATACCAAAGCCGGACAAATCATCGAGTATCTGGAAAAGTGTTCGGATAACATGGTCTGCTCCAAGCAGCTGTTCCGGGAAGCCCTGGGACATAGCTTTGACGAGCCGAAGCAATGGGAAATCCGGGAGATCAACGACATTATGAACAACAGCGTGACCGGCTGGAGGGCATTTTCCAATCCCCGGTACTTCCGCAGCCCCTATGGGCGGCAGAAAGGCTGGGAGCGCATCCAGCCCGACAACGGAGGTGGAGATTTTCAGGAATTGACGCCGAAGGAAGTGGAGCAGCTGGAACTTCCCCCTGAGTGGCTAAAGTAAAAAATCAGTGCCGGTTGCCGTTTTGTTGTCGAGCCAGTTGTCGGTCTGGTTGTCGGGCGAAAGTCTGAAAACCCCTGATTTGATGGGCATTTTCTCTCCCCTGACAACCATGACAACCGACTTTTATAAAAAAAGAAGAAAAAGAAAATAGAGCATCTGCCCGACAGAGTTTTAAGGTTTTCTGATGTCCGTTGTCAGGACTTCGTTGTCAGCCTTTCCTTTGTCGGGCTTTTTTACAGGAGGTGTCGCACATGGAACAGGCAACAGCCAAAGCGAAAGCAGTACAGACAGCGGAGCACACACCCGCAACCATGGTGAGAAAAATTGGCAAGACAACCTACAAGGTGTGCATCCATTTTAGCCAAACAAGCAAGGAAACGATGGAGGATAAGTTGCTGCGTTTAATCAAAAATGACATCCGAAACGGAGCATGAAACACTTGAAAAGTCCTATCGCCACAGGCTTTTCCAGCGGTCACAAAGAATTTTCAAATAAATGCACATTCTGTCTTGACGAAATGCTTCCGAAGGGAACCATTTTGGTGGAGTGCGGGAAAATGCTCCAAAGGGGCGCACCCAAACTGGGAAAGGACGGAAAGCCCATGAAGGATAAGCACGGCAAGGTCATTTATGAGCCGTACCGCATCAAGGTCCTAAATACCATCAACTTCCGAAAATCAATGCACTATAACCCTTTCGCCTATATCCATAGCGAAAAGGACATCTTGAAGCTGGTCACAACGCTGATCGCCAATACCAAAGGCGAAGGCAAGGCCGGGGACGATTTTTGGGTCAAAGCAGAGACCTTGCTGTATTGCGCGCTGATTGGGTATATCCACTATGAGGCTCCGGTGGAGGAGCAGAACTTCTCCACCCTCATTGAGTTCATCAACGCCATGGAAGTCCGTGAGGATGACGAGGAGTTCAAAAACCCCGTGGATCTGATGTTTGATGCACTGGAAGCCGAGAAGCCAAACCACTTTGCGGTGCGCCAGTATAAGAAATATAAGCTGGCCGCCGGTGTTGTATGCTCTAAAAGACTTCTTAATCAAGCGGTTGGGAAGTCTCTTAGAACACACAACCTAAAACCGAAGAAAGGAGCGCAAGTTATGAGAAAAAACGAGAAAATCACAGCTCTGTACGAACGACTGAGCCGTGATGACTTTGGCAAAGATGATGACCAACAGCGTGAGAGCAA
>CEAH01038000.1_pt1 | contig 95505 bp, 84 predicted proteins | sample 557571 | NCBI WGS metagenome assembly CEAH01 (sample SAMEA3182092, study PRJEB8094) | gut metagenome | biome: human; feature: gut; material: Stool; isolation source: human stools | place: Canada | collected 2013-11-25
GAAAAAAATATATGCAATAGATTATCGATTGGTGGAAGGAATATCAAGAAAAATAGTACGCCTTAAGAAGTATGAGGATGGAATTTATAATGCGGAGGAGTATCAGCATTTTGCAGTTATTCATGTCAGACTGCCAAGAAGCGGAGACGTTCATGATGTTGAGATCGAACTAAATGAGTTTCAGGTCCAAATGGCAATCGATAAGTTATCCGTCTATAAAATTGGTGAAGATTTGATGGAACATCTTTCTGTAAATGAGCATAAAGAAAATGAGGCTGTAATATAGCCAATGCAGCATCCAGCATTGCCTAAAAAGGATAAAGAAGATAAGGAGCCCCCATGGACAGAAAAAACGAAGCCCTAAACTACCTGAAACAATACCCCAAGATGGCAAAATGGATGAATACCTGCATTTGTTGCGGATCCATGGGCTATAACCCGGATATGCCGTACAAGATTACTTCGCGGGATGGCAATGGGGAATATGACACAGTATTTTCAAAAAACATAAAGAAGTATTTTTCACCACTTAGAGTAAATGACATGGGGATGTGTGACATTTGTCAGAAATATTGGAGAGAAAATCATTAAGCAACTTGATATGATGAAATTGAGGCTTGCATCAATAAGCCAAATAGAAAAGGAGAAAAGACGATGGAATTTATATGTTACCCAAAGTGTTCAACCTGCCAGAAGGCAAAGAAATGGCTGGACGAGAATAAGATCGAATACACGGAGCGCCACATTGTGGATGACAATCCAACATATGAGGAGCTTAAGAAATGGTATGAGAAGAGTGGACTTCCGCTCAAGAGATTCTTCAATACGAGCGGCATGCTGTATAAGGAGATGAAACTGAAGGACAAGCTTCCGGACATGAGCGAGGATGAGCAGTTACAGCTTCTTGCGACAAATGGCATGCTGGTGAAGAGACCACTTGCCGTTGATAAGGAGTTCGTGCTGCCTGGATTTAAAGAAAAAGAGTGGACAGAGAAGATGCTGTAGTAGGGACGTTGCTTTTGTCACGAGGACTGTCCCCATGTCACGATGTTATAAGATAGAGGGACGCTTTGCGTGACAAAAGGAACGTCCCCAATTTTAAGACAGAGGGACACTCTTTGTGACAAAAGGAACGTCCCCGTGGAGAAAAAATGAAAAAAATTTATGTAAACAACAGTTGGGAAATGCGTCGCGTAGGCGATGGCGAATGGATTATGGCGACAGTGCCGGGATCGGTGTATGGGGATCTGCTGCAGGCGGGCAAGATGGAAGATCCGTTCTGGAAGGATAATGAGATAGAAGCACTGAAGCTGATGGATTACGATTATGAGTACCGCACCAGCTTTTCGTGTGATGATGAGCTGCTGGGATCGGATGAGATTATCCTTCAGTTTGAAGGGCTGGACACCATTGCGGATATCACGCTAAATGGTGTGAAGCTTGGACACGCCGACAATATGCACAGGACATGGGAGTATTCGGTAAAGGATATCCTGAAGCAGACGGATAATATATTAAGTGTATATTTTTATTCGCCGACAAAGTTCATCGCAGATGCATTTGCGAAGGCTCCAACACGGGGAACCGAGGATGCCATGAACGGATTTGTACATATCAGAAAAGCTCACTGCATGTTTGGCTGGGACTGGGGCGCTCACCTTCCTGATGCAGGAATATGGCGGCCGGTCAGCTTGCTTGGCATTGATACCGCACGGATAGATTCTGTTGAAATCCTGCAGTATCATGGGCATGACTCAGTGGAACTTGATATAAAGCCGGAGATAGAATTTGCCCGGAAGTATATTGGTTCTGGATCAGAGACGGGACAACTGAGTGTAAAAGTTAGAGTAGTAGATCCGGCTGGAAACGAAATTATAAATAGAATATTAAATGAAGATATCACGAAGAATATATATACATTTACAAGTGAATCCAATGAGGCTGAGATAGACTCTATGGAATCAAAAAATGAAATAGAAATCACGTGTGAGGGTTCTTACAGCAAGACAATACATATAGACAACCCACAGCTCTGGTGACCGCGTGGGTATGGTGAGCAGAACCTTTACACTGTTTCCGTTGACCTTGTGAAAGATGATGGTACGGTGGTTGACAACTGGACGAGAAAGATCGGCCTTCGAACAATAACCATGGACCGTACAAAGGACAAATGGGGTGAGAGGTTTGCCACCTGCGTAAACGGTGTAAATATATTTGCCATGGGTGCGGATTACATTCCGGAGGACCATCTTCTTGGACGTGTGACACCTGAGACCACAAGAGCTCTGCTTGAGAAGGCGGTATTTGCGAACTTCAATTCTATACGTGTGTGGGGCGGTGGATATTATCCTGACGACTGGTTCTATGATATGTGCGATGAGATGGGATTTGTGGTGTGGCAGGATTTCATGTTTGCGTGTGCTGTCTACGATCTCACACCAGAATTTGAGACAAATATCACCGCGGAATTTATTGACAACTTAAAGAGGATCCGCCATCATGCGGCACTCGGGCTTATGTGTGGCAATAATGAGATGGAGCAGTTTGTTAAGGAGAGAAAATGGGTGAGCAAGGACAGCGAGGTGCGGGATTATATTATTATGTACGAGCGAATTCTCCCTAAGATCATGAAGCAGTATGCTCCACAGGTATTCTATTGGCCAGCGAGCCCGTCCTCAGGTGGTTCATTTGATGATCCGAGAGACGAGAACCGTGGTGATGTGCATTATTGGGCTGTGTGGCATGGTGATAAGCCATTTTCTGAGTACAGAAAGTTTTACTTCAGATATCTTTCCGAATTCGGTTTCCAGTCATTTCCTTCAAAGAAGACTGTTGAGACATTTACGGATGATGAGCGTGATATGAATATCTTTTCATACATTATGGAGCGGCATCAGAGAAATGGCTCGGCAAATGGAAAGATAATGAATTATATGCAGCAGACGTATAGATATCCATCTGATTTCGAGACGGTTATCTACGCGTCACAGCTCCTGCAGGCGGATGCCATCAGGTATGGCGTGGAGCATTTCCGAAGAAACAGAAATGATGACAGGTGCATGGGAGCGGTGTACTGGCAGTTCAACGACTGCTGGCCGGTTGCATCCTGGTCCAGTGTGGATTACTGCCAGCGCTTAAAGGCACTTCACTACTATGCAAGACGTTTCTTTGCTCCGATCATGATCTCCTGTGAAGAGGAGGGCATGCTTGGAAGCGGACAGGAGCTGGTGAGACTTCCATTTGAATTCCCGAAGTCCATACGCCTCTGCGTGGCAAATGAAACCATGAATATGGAGAAGCTCCTTGTGTCCTGGCAGTTGAGGGATGCGTCAGCTCGTGTTCTTGAATCCCACGAGGAGGAGATCACTGCGCCAGCGCTGACGAGCGTATGGCTTGACAAGGTTGAACTTCCTGGTATCGACATTTACCACCAGTATGTGAGCTATCAGGCAAGCATGAAAGGACAGGTAATATCAGAGGGGACTGTCATATTTTCATATCCGAAGTATTTCTGCTACGAGGAGCCTCATTTGCAGGCGACAGTGGATGGCGACTATATCACAGTCAGTGCGGATGCTTATGCGAAGAGTGTGGAGATCCTGAACCAGAATGAGGATATTATCCTGTCGGATAATTATTTTGACCTGAATGCAGATTCAAAGACTGTAAAGGTTATAAGTGGAAGCGTGGATAAGCTGAGACTTAGAAGTGTATATGATATAAATTGACCTTGATAGGATAGAGTTACAGATAGTAAATGCCAGCGCTTAAAATGCGCTGGCATTCTCAATTTTCATAGTTTCGAAGATGAGAGATAAATTAGTATACCCCCGCAGGATACAGATCGCCATCCGGAAGAACAGGTGGCTCTTTTTCGGTATTCTCAGGTGTAACTTCCTTGCGTTCACCAGGGGCAAGCTTGATCGTTCCGGCACTTGACTGTACATAGATCACGCTGTAGCCGATATTTTCTACATATAATGGCTTTTCGTCTGTATATTCGGAGTAGAACTCGATATTCTGATAATGCGGGAAATATCTCACATCAACAAGCTCATTGCATTCCTGACCTTTATTGTATGCGCTTATCAGAAAACTGTCCTGAAATGTTCCGACGTGCGGGTATGCCGAATATTCGCAGGGAGTGTTGTCTTCAGAATCTTCTGGCACATAATACAGTGAATGAAAGTAATACTCACAGAAATTGGCAAGTACAAGAAGAACTTTTCCCGGTTCTATAACAGGTCTGAGCAGCGTGTCCATTCCTTTATATTTCATCTTCAGGACTTCATAGTCTGGAATAACATCTGAGTACTCATTCTGATGTTCCCAGTCGCAGTACGCAAGAGGACAGTGATACACGCTGTTCATAGTTGTGACAACAAGCTCATCGGCCTCGGTATCTACATGTATATCATTTACAACCGAAGTATGGATCCATGTGCCATCTGTGAGTCTCTGATGTCCGGTTACGACGCCGTGTCCCATCTGGTATCGTTCGCCTTCTGATACAAATGACTCAACATACCAGTAGTGAAGCATGAGCTTTTCGTTATCATTTACCAGATTGTCTATGTAGGAATCGATGATCTGCTGTCCCAGAAGCTCATAGCTGCTTCCTGGAAATGGTCTGGACATTCCCATCACTATCCTGCGTCCGTTATATGAAAATACCAGCTTGATCACCATGCCGTAGTCCTTTATGACGCCCTTTATATCATATTTATCTGAATATACATTTATCTCCTGCTCGAGCATTGAACTATCCATACAAGCTTCCACCTCATCTTTCTATATTCTGTAATATATATTATGATTATCCATCTTTTTACCAATACAGGTCAATCAACTCATAGTTTAATAGAAATGTGGTTTGCACTAAGGTTTGATACACGATCACCTTGAAAACTTATTCGTGGAATGTATATTTGGGGGGCTGGTGTTTCGTGTATATTTAAGTGTCTTTATTTCGTTGGTGCCTTCCTTTCCGGCTGCAAATGCTACTAATAAGAGCGCAACACTACAAAAATTACATATACATACAGTTGGTAGTTGACATTTGGATGGGAATACATTATACTACAATTAGCACGAAAATTACATAATAAAAGGAGGCAACTATGTTAAACAAAAGTATTAGACCTACGAAAACAGATATTATTGGAATACAGAAAATTATTGAGAACGATATGCGCGTCGAGAAATCCCCGAGCGAAGCTTTATTTTATGCATATAAAGATGCCGCAGAAGATATTCCAGACTGGAACACAATTAAAAAGCTGAAATTTAATGATGATGATGATAGTGAAGTCGATGATCAGTCATGTGGTGGAACAATGAGCTTTACTGTTGATGAGAAGGATTTTAATATTGTCGTTGAAAGTTTGAAACAGCAGCTTGGTATCGAGAAAGTAAGAATTTCATACATGACGAGATTATGCATACTTGCGGCAAGAAAAAGACTTGTTCCTGCAGAGAGGGAAGAGAAAGTTGTTAAGGTACAGAATATAGATGGAGTTGAGCTTTTGCGCAGGGTAAATGAGACGGCGGCAAGTTTGATCCAGTCAGGAAACATAGAAAAAATAATGGAATTTCTAGAGAGGTAGAATATGGCGAAAAATCGAAAAACAAAAACGTTTAGTAGTAAATATGGTCAGTATACATCTCCAATAGAATTAACAGAAGATGGTATTACTTATGAGGTGCTGCTGGAAAATATAATTGCCTATATGGATCGACATTTTGATAAAGAGCCTTATAAGGGGAAGACGAGATTCGAAGATAAGATAACTGCCTTTTTGGATGAGTTAATAGATAAATTTAGTAAAGAAGGTAAAGATCGATATGCAGACAGGTGCAATACGTACAAAACATTCAATAGGTATTTTGAAGCATTAACAAAAGAAGATAAATCAAAAGAAGATCGCTATCGCAAGAAATGCCTCAGTCTGATCAAAGATATGGAGCTTTTCTTTAATACTCAGTTTCTAAGTGATCCACATGAAAGTCTAAGTAAGAAAAATCAATACATAGATTCGTTACTTAGGCCATTAATTGGCATAATGGTCAATTCGAATTTTTTTTACTATATACCACATACAACTGAAGCGTTAGGGTACAAATGCTACTGGAACCAGGTAAACATGATAGAGAAAAACATTGAAATATTGTTTAAAGATGAGGATAAAGATGAGTATAAAAATGTATATGCACTATGGCAGGAAATTATGGAACCATTTAGGCGTATCATTGGCGATGGAGATAGTGATGACAGTTATCCAGGCGGTGATTTCCCGGGAATTACATCAAGTCTCTGGTTGGAGGCGAATCCAGCCATAGGCTATTTTGACTGTGTATATGACATAGCGGAAACGGATTACGAGTTATACGAACAAATCATCAGTGGTAAGTACAAAAACATCCATTTTAATTTTGAAATTGGAACTAATAAAGAAGATGTGGAAAAGCGGGTAGAACAAAGACGAGATTTCTTTAGGACTAAGGGGGTGGATGATGAGACAAAGAATGATTTTGAGAAAGAGATGCAATTGTTCTATATCGAATTTGAAAAGGCTTATTTGAATATAGTAAAACAACGACTGAAAATAAAAAGTTGAATAATTGTGAAAGCCTCTCAGTACGAGGCGCCCCCAAAAAGTTGGACTTTTTAGCGTAGCAGTTTTGATGGCTGCTACGCTATTTGGGGGAGCCAAGATGTACTCGGTATTCAACAGGGCTCATGCATAGGATCTCTCACCTGTTTCCGGGAGTCTGTGAAAAGTTTTCTGTAAATAGGATTTAGAGGTCTTCTATGATAAAATATTAAATCATAGGAGGCCTTATTTTATGGCAAGAGAAAAGAAACCAGTACACAAAGTACAAATGACAGAAGGTAAAAGAAACATTATCCGTCAGCTTCTTGAAGAGTATGACATTGAATCCGCACCCTCCACTCGTTTCCGGGCAGATACATGCCAGTCTCCCATTCGACAAGCAACAGCCGAAAATGAGTTAGAAATCATACCCGTCGTTCACTTCGTTCTTGTCATCTTCATCGTAGTCTCCAAGCATTTCGTCGTAATAATAGTCGATAGCCTCCGATTCAAATTCTTCAAGCAACTCATTCTCGTCACATTCATTATAGATTGGTGGCTCAAAATTGATATCCTCTCTCGCAGGTCTAATCTTGTTTATCATAGTTATACCTCCTTGTATTGAAAAGTAGTTGATTGTGGTTGAATGTATTGTAGCATTATTTTATTTGAATTGCAAGCACTATTTGTAATTTTTGTATACATTTATAATTTTTGTAGTACCATACTCTTTTGAGGTGCTTTTTTGTTTGTCCATTATAGAAGCATATTTGTCCATTCACGTCCGAATATTTCAGAGTAAAGTATATGTACGGTATATATTCTTGGAGATATGCCGATGCGTGGAATACAGGAAGAATTGATTGCATTTTGTTGGTGGATATGGGAGGTTTTACAATGAGTAGAAGTTATAAGCACACACCAGTATATAAAGTTGGTGGTAAAACGAAATATGCCAAGAGACAAGCAAATAAAAAAGTCCGTAGTTCTGTGAAAAGTAATATTGAGGATGCGTATTCAGGTAAATCTAATTATTATCGTAGAGAGTATGGCTCGTGGTATATTTGGGATTATAGATTTTGGGGAGAACCAATATGGAGGGAGGAATCGCCACGGAATATTGAACAAGCTGTGGAAGATAGACTGTTTATAGCGGATGAATGGGATAATGCATATAGCTGTAGAAGATAATCATGGCTCCGCCACATGAACGCATCCCAGATAATGGTTGGATGAGTTCATGTGGCTGCAATGGATCAACGTATGCCGTTCTCCATGCAATAGAGATACCAATCTATTATTATTACGTATTCGTGAGCTCTTTCTGCCGACTTTTGTTCAGCTCGGCCTACGTAAATAGCCGAGTACTCTACCCCTGCTGCATTTCTAAACCTGTGAAGTGTTGCTCCTCCCTTTAGCCTTGGGGAAGTATGATACACCTCATGATCTGAATCTAGATTTTTGGGGTATGGCAAGCGCAAGCAAGAGGCAGGGATTGTTTCCACGTAGGTTAGTGGCTCGTAATTGATATTGATGTTAACGTTCATGAATATCCTCCTTTGTGTTAAATGTAGTTAAATGTAGCTATATGTCATGTATCAATTATAGCACTGTTTTTTGAAAATGCAAGCATTTTGTATGTGTTTGTAATTTTTGTAGTGCAACACTCTTTTGAGGGGCTTTTTGATTAAATTGTCCGTTATATATAGGAATTTGTCTGTTAGCAAAGCATATTAAGTATTTATAATTTAAAATAGTATAGAGATGGAGCAGGTACAGTAAAGGGGGATATACATACATTGTCGACCTATATTATTGGTGATATACATAATTCGATAAAAGAGTTTAAGAGTATAATAGACCAGATAGCCCCCTCAAGACAGGATGAAATCGTCCTGCTTGGGGATGCCTTTGATCGCGGAGGGGAGAATCCAGATCCGGTTGGCGTTTACTTTAGCATTTTGCGGCTAAGCATGAATGTAAATGTGAAGTGGGTTCGAGGTAATCACGACCACATGCTCGCGGAGTATATTTATTTTTACTATGGAATGGTTGAAAAGAAGAGCTGCAATATACCACCATATCAATACAACTCGTTTGATCTGATGAAGGATAGACTTACTCAGGTTGACCTACTGAATTTTGCTGATTTGATAATGGGGCTGCCCTTGCATATAGAGATCAATATTGGATCAAAGAAATACCTTCTTGCGCATGCCATGACATTTGACACAGCACATGGAGCGCGGGAAGATACGTTGTACCTTGAAGGCCTTGAACACATGGGAGACTATTGGAGACAGGGCGTAAAAGGGTATGTATCCCTGGTAGGGCATACTGATTCAAGCTACCAGTATAACAATCCGTGTGGCAGGTACCTTGACGGAAATCACTCGATTTGGGTGAATGATTTGGGAAATGTGTACATGTTGGATTGTGGCTGTGGCTTGCCCAATGGGAGGCTGGCGTGTATATGTCTGGAAACAGGTGAGAGATTCTATGCATGAATTGGGCAGTCAAGAGTTTAATAATAAAATTGATCACACTTATGTGTCAGGTGCAGATGAACGCCACATGGACTCACCTAATCGTTAATCAGGGGATGCGTCCATGTGGCTGGAATCACTAATCATATTGGATTAACGTCCATTGAGAATCCAATCTTTGATCATCATGTCCTCATGCTCGCGCTCGGCTGATTTTTGCTCGATTGCGCCTGTATAGATACCTGAGTATTCAGTACCGTCTGCCACTTTAAAACGGTGAAGCATGGCCCCACCTCTCAGAGGGGGGGTGGTTAGGAAAACATGATGGTCTGAATCCTGGAAGGGAAAGCAATCGGCAGGAATGGTTTCCCAGTAGACAAGAGGTTCGTACTTGATATCCTCTTTCGATGGTCTAATCTTGTTTGACATAGTTACCTCCTTGTGCTGTAATATATGTAATGTTTGTATCTAATTATAACGCTATTTTTAAAATTTGCAAGCGTTTTTGTGGTGCAATACTCTTTTGAGGTGCTTTTTGATTAAATTGTCCATTATATATAGTAATTTGTCTGTTAGCAAAGCATATTAAGTATTTATAATTTAAAATAGTATAGAGATGGAGCAGGTACAAAATGAGACGCAAGGTGTCATGTGTACCTGATACCGTTCATGTGCTATGGAAAAAGAGTTATAAAAGAAAGTGAGATGATACACTATGGCAATTCAATTTAATGAGCTTAGGCAATACTTAGCAAGAAACGTTAGGTTGTCAATTTGTTTTGAGGATGGGTATTACCACAATTATCTGATGATTTCAGATGTTCCGGCTGAAAAGTATAAGAATCTATATGTTTATGGAGTTGGAATGATCGACGTAGAATTTAGTATGGATGTGTACGCTGCTCCAAAGGATTTGGACGGCGTAATCACTTCAACAAAAGATGATACTATAGAACCTGCGATTGAGATTGTTCTTCATGAAGCTCCGCGCAATATAGAAAGAAAAGCAGAAGATGTTCTTTTGTTCAAAGATGTTAAACCGTACTTACAGATAGGTAGGAATTTTGCTGTCGTTAACAGAGAAGACTGGTCATACAAAGTATATGAATATCGAAAAGATATCCCTAGTAATTATGATGACATGTTTTTATATGGCATAGGCATGGAGGATAATTCAGATGAAAGTGATAAAAATATTATAAAAATGTTAGAAAAAAGAAAGTGTGATTCTTACATGAACAAGCAAATGGTAATTGTTTTGTCAAATACAGCGAGGACAGATATTGACGCAGTATAACTGTAAGACAGGTCATACAGATTCAAGCTACCAGTATAATAATCCACATGGTAGATACTTTGATGGACAACATTCAATTTGGACGAATGATTTGGGAAATGTGTATATGCTGGATTGTGGCTGTGGCTTGCCAAATGGTGCTCTGGCGTGTATATGTCTGGAGACGGGCGAGAGATTTTACGCATAGCATAAATTAACCGGTCAGGGGGCAAGGATGAAATGGGAGATTCACATATGGGAAAAAAGATAAATATTGAAGCGAGTGATGAACCTTGTATGTTCCAGTTCTTTAAAAAGTATATACACCAGACAGACAAGAACGAATTTTATTGTGATAACAGGGTTGTTGATATCAGTAACCCTAATCCGGGAGTAGTTGTTGATTTTAAAAATATTGATCACACTTATGAAGTATTTGCAGTACTTGGAAATTATTGGGGAGGATGGAACTCTACGCCGACAGCAGCAGAGATGTATAATAGAGCTAAGGAATGGGAAGAGCGATTTGGCACGGAGATAGTTGGATTATCATATAACAGCGTTGATTTTGTATTGAACCGAAAGCTATCTGATATAGAAATAGAGGATTTGATCAAAGAATGTGAGGATCTTCATGCAGATGTGGCTTGTAGCGGCGGATATGAAGAAATGCGAAAAATAATAAGAGAAAAAGGCGAGCTTCATATATGGTGGGATTAATATTATAAATATTGGGGAGGCGATTTAAGTGGCTACATATGTTATTTCAGATATTCACGGAATGTATAACAAATTCATTGAGCTTTTGAACAAGATTAAATTGAAAGAGACGGATACCCTTTACATTCTGGGCGATGTTCTGGACAGGGGACCAGATCCGATCAAAACATTGCTCAAGATAATGAGCATGTCAAATGTGATCTGCATGCTTGGCAATCATGAGGACATGGCACTTGATTGCCTGAAGTTTTTGACTACTGAGATAACGGAACAGTCGTTGTCTGAGGTGTCTGAAGAGATGCTGGAGAACCTGGTAACATGGCAGTACAATGGCAGCAAGACGACCATAGACGGGTTTCGGGCACTGGACAGAGCGAAGCAGCAAGAGGTCATTGACTTCATAGAGGATATGCCAGAGATAGAGGAGATATCGGTAGCTGGACAGAAATATCTACTTGTGCACGGCGGGCTAGGGGATTTTTATCCTGGTAAACCGATCGAGAGTTACACGATTGAGGAACTTATCTGGGCAAGCGCGGAGTATGATATTCAGTATTTTGACGACACTTATGTAGTGACAGGCCATACCCCGACACAAGGCATACCGGGTAATCCCAGACCTGGATACATATACAGACAGAATAATCATATCGCCATTGACTGCGGTGCGGTGAGAAGAAGCGGGCGGCTTGCGGCGATAAGGCTTGATGATGGCAAAGAATTTTACACAGGAGACTGATGTTCAAGAGAACAGGGAGGAGTGCTTATGAGGATATATTGTATGAGTGATATTCATGGCTGCATAGCTGAATTCGTGGATGCTTTAGCTTTGGTGTGGGATCACCTGGATGAGCCTGATACTATGCTTTGCCTGCTTGGGGACTACATTCATGGAGGCGCAGATGGTTATGCAGTCCTGGATAAGATAATGAATCTGCAGAAGAAATATGGTTCTGATAAGGTAGTTGCTCTTATGGGTAACCATGAGGAATTTGTTCTTCTGGGAGACTCGAGTATAAACCGGCTGATCGGTGTCTTTGATGACGATGCAGATGATGCCCGGGAATGTGATGATGACAGATATATAAGATGGATCGAGAATCTTCCGAGGTATTTTACAGAGGGCAACACGATATTTGTCCATGCTGGCATTGATGAGGAAGCCGGTGACATGTGGGAATGGATGACCAGCGAGTATACTTATGTTAACAAATACCCAGCGGAGACCGGGAAGATAGAAGGTCTTGATATGAAGGTCGTAGCCGGTCACGTTGGCACAGCAGAGATCTCCGGGGATCCAAGATTTCACGATGTTTATTACGACGGTGAATCGCACTATTACATTGATGGAACGGTGCTGGACAGCGGCATTATTCCGGTCCTTCTAGTTGATACTGATGAGGACAAATATTACAAAGTCACAGAGTCTGGTGAATGGCTTGTACAACCATTTACTACTTAGTCCTTTCCCTTAAAATACAAAGGCGCACAGTTCCGTTGGGAGCTTGTGCGCCTTTGTACATTCATTTGCTGAGAACAATATAGCACGGCGGGAGTGAAAATCGAATCTAAGATATTGCAGTAAAGGTGGATATGTGCTACAATATCCGAAAAGTCGGAAGTGAAACGGGGGTACATTGTGAAGGTATATGAGAAGATATTTGCAAGGCTTGACGAACTGAATATGAGCCAATCAGAGCTTTCGAGAAGAACGGGGATTTCCACCAGCACGATAAATGACTGGAAAAAGAAGAAGATCAATCCACAGGCGGATAAGCTGGTTGCTATCTGTAGGGCATTTGATATGTCGCTGGCAGAGCTGCTTGGCGATGATGAGACGGAGAACAGCAGTGTTGATTATAGTGCCGAGGAGAGATATCTGATCGAGTGTTATCGCAGGTCGGATGACCAGGTGAGAAAACATATGCTTAGATATATGGAGCTCATTGACAATGTTGAGCCAAATGAGATGAAGACACCACAGAGGAATGTTGCCGTTATACAGGATGTGGATGGGAATAATATTGTAGTTATCAATGATATTATTTTTAAAGGAAAACGATCCATAACATGGTCTGATGTTGAGAAATATCTGCGCCGGTATGTGGGAGAGTTTTATTCTATAGCAGAGACTGGAGATATAGTTTATATTGGTACGGATCTGCCAGATGAGTATACAGGATCTAATTACACAAAACATATTAAAGGGACAGTGGCAAAAGCAAAGGCAAATGCGGCTCAGGCAATTCCGGAGATCATTGAAATAGCAACATCCAAAACAGTGGAAGAAAATAAAAAAGAGAAACATAGCCGTAATGCTAAAAATGGATGGTATAGATATGATACCAGATTTGCGTTACCGGTTTACGATGAAAGTGGTGAGGTTGAGCGATACAATGTGTTTAGTGCAAGATTATTGATCAGACATGCCGCTTCTGGGAAAATGTATCTGTACGATGTTTTAGAAATAAAAAAAGAAACGAGCAAGCCTTGTCAGGTGTAAAACCCTACCCAGTAGAAAACCCATTTCTTAATAAGTAAAGAATAAATCATGCTAAAGAAAAAGTCAACAGACATTTGAGGCGGAGGTTTCGGATTTGTAAATATTATTTATTTTAGCTTGAAGAGGCTGGAAAGGACATAGATTGAATTTACAGGAGACATTAAAACACTATTTTGGATATGACAGTCTGAGAGCGGGGCAGCAGGAGCTTATAGATGGAATACTTGCAGGCAGGGATGTACTTGGAATCATGCCAACCGGAGCGGGTAAGTCGCTGTGTTATCAGCTCCCTGCACTCATGATGGGTGCTTCCGGTAAGGGCATAACGATAGTTATCTCACCGCTAATATCACTTATGGTAGATCAGGTTAAGGCACTGAACCAGGCGGGAGTTCACGCTGCTTATATCAATAGTACATTGACAGAAGGACAGATCAGAAAAGCTTTGGAATATGCCGGACAGGGCAGATATACACTCATGTATGTTACCCCGGAGAGACTTGGCACTGTGCAGTTTCTGGATTTTGCCGGCAAGGCAAGTCTTGCAATGGTGACAGTTGATGAGGCTCATTGCATATCCCAGTGGGGACAGGATTTCAGACCAAGCTATCTGGAAATAGCGGATTTTATAGATAAGCTGTCAGTGCGCCCTGCTGTGAGTGCGTTTACTGCCACAGCAACAGATATAGTAAGGCGGGATATCGTCCAGAATCTTAGACTTGAATCTCCTGTCACGATTGTCACAGGATTTGACAGACCGAATCTGTTCTTCAAGGTTGTGAACAGGAAAGGCGGACGTGAGACTGATAACAGTGTATTGAACTATGTCAAGAGACATGAGGGAGAGAGTGGGATCATATATTGTGCTACCAAGAGGAATGTAGAGAAGGTACACGAATTGTTGACGGCACATGGAATATCGGCTGGCCGGTATCATGCCGGATTATCGATGGAGGAGCGCAAGAGGAGTCAGGAGGATTTTACATATGACAGGCTCAGTGTGATGGTGGCGACAAATGCATTTGGCATGGGCATCGATAAGTCAAATGTGAGGTATGTGCTTCATTATAATATGCCACAGAGCCTTGAGTATTACTATCAGGAGGCTGGAAGAGCCGGACGTGATGGTGAGGAAGCGGAGTGTGTGCTGTTCTTTTCGAAGCAGGATATCATGATCAACAAAAGGTTGCTTGAGCATAAGGTCAGCGCGGCAAATGCTGATATAGATGATGAAGAACTTCGGGCAAATGATCAGAGAAAATTGAATCAGATGATACGTTACTGTGAGACGGATCAGTGTCTGAGGGAATATATATTGAGGTATTTTGGTGATCAGAGTCCATGCACATGCGGAAAATGCAGCAATTGCGTTGTGACTGAGGAAGAGACGGAGCAGTCATACATAACCGACAAACGTGCAGTGAAAAAGATGGCGGTGATGGCTGATCTGACAGATGAGGGAATGGAATTGTTTGAACTTCTCCGGATCGGACGACTGGAGCTTGCAAGACAGCAGAGTGTGCCGCCATTTATCATTTGTTCGGATAAGACTCTCAAGGATATGTGCATTAAATTGCCGAGAAACATTGAGGGTATGAGGAACGTATATGGTATGGGAGTGCAGAAGACGGAGAGTTATGGAGAGACATTTGCAGAGATTATAGAAGGATTCTGCCTTGTGCATACGGAATATGTGGAGAGCATGAAGGCGGAAGCTTTGGATTCTGACAATCCTGGTGACTTAGGAACACAAAGAGTGGAATCGGAAAAGCTGCGCAGAAACGAGAAAATAGTCAGAAAGAAAGAGTTCTATATTGACCCGAACATGCTTGATGATATAGAGATCGTCGATGAATGTATTGTTTCAGATCTGGCGAATCGTATAAATGAGTTGAATCAGAAACAGGGAGTCACAGGCATGAAAAAGCTGACAGCGGCATTTATCAATGGTCTGCTGATGCAAAATGGTTATATAGAGGAATTTGAACTTGAGGATGGCAGTAAGACTAAGCGGGTTACATCAAAAGGTGTTGAGAGTGGAATGCGTGAGGAAGAGCGGAAAGCGAAGTTTGGCAGAAAATACTATGCGATCACACATAACGGGGAGAGCCAGAAAGTGATAATTACTTTGCTCAAGGAATATTTCTCGCAGGATACGGTGGGGAAATAGCGGAGTGTTTGGTGAGAGAAAAGAGGGATAAGGATGGCGTAAACTATTAAGAAAGATACAATTCATGCGAATGGTTTTGATATAGGTATTTATACTACTGATTTTGAGAATGAATACTTGTCACTTACTGATATTGCCAGATATCGTAGTTCGGAACCAAGAATAACTATACATAACTGGTTAAGAAGCAGAGATATAGTTGAGTTCTTGGGATTATGGGAAGAATTGCATAATCCAGATTTTAAACGTATCGAATTCGATACGTTTAAAATGGATGCTGGCTCAAATGCTTTTGTTTTTTCAATAAAAAAATGGACAGAGGAACTGAGGGTAATAGGATTGTTGACTAAATCAGGTAGATATAGCGGTGTAATTTATGCTCATATAGATATAGCTTTTGAATTTGCATCATGGATATCACCGGAATTTAAATTATATGTAATAAAGGATTATCAACGTTTAAAGCATGATGAGAACAGCAGACTCTCCTTATCATGGAATCTGAATAGGGAGATATCAAAACTGAATTATAGAATCCACACAGATGCTATAAAGAATAATCTCATACCGCCAGAGCTTACATAATGGCAGATATCCAATACATACGCAAGCGAAGCTGACCTGCTCAATACCGTTTTATTTGGCAAGACGGCAAAAGAGTGGAGAGATGAGAAGAAAAAGAAGGATGCCAATATACGTGATGACGCAACACTCAGTCAGCTTTTGGTTCTGGCAAATCTTGAGAGCTATAATGCGATATTGATAGAGCAGGGAAAGGATCAGGCGGAGCGAATGAAGTTACTGTATGACCTGGCGGTACAGCAGATGATGACATGACATAAATATGAATGTATAATCATCTATACATAGGCTGATATTCAAGATCAAGGGAGGGTATGGTTATGGCAGAATATATAATTACAAGAGCGTCGATCATAAACAGGTGTAATAGTGATGACAAGCTACATTTCATGTTTACAGAAGCAGAGCGCCCATGCAGTGAGGCATATCTGAAGGAGTTAAGGGATACGGATGGAAATAAGTGCAGCAGGTATTTTATCCAGCTTGACACTATAGAGGATGTGGACCGGCTTGGGACAAAGTATGATGTGGATGTGATGGTCACAAGAAATGATTTCTTTGAAGATCATATAGCACTTGTTCTGTATGACGAGGAGATAGACAAGTCCCTGTTTGATTAACTGACAGGCGGGGGAAGGTACTTGGTCGGGGGAGAGCAACAGTAAAAGTAAGCAGTTATATTATAGAAAGGACATGACAGGGGACGCTCCTCGTGACAAAAGAAACGTCCCCACGAGGATATGGATTACGGTTGGATAGGGGCTGTAAAGCCCGGAAAAGGAAGTAGCAGGTCGCAGACGCCGATAGCAAATAAAGTAATAACGATAGCAGAGGAACTGGGTGCAAAAAATGCCAAAAACGATCGCGTTATCGCACGTACAACGGCTGCAAGGGCTAATAATCTGCGCAAACGTGAAGGAAGATATTACTACATATTGGGAATTGGTGAAGGCAATCAATCGTGGGTGTTGTCTACGTTTATAAGGGAGTTTAAGAATAAAGGAATTGATGTGACTCTTATATTACTTCAGGCTATAGAAAGTTTTGATTTGGATATTAGATGTAATATATGGATCGCTGATCTGGATGAGCTAAGGTTATTAGAAAAGAATGAATATAATAAAGATAGTGAAGGCGTTGATGGTATTCCACTGCGTGTCAGAACGGGCGCGGGAGATTATTATGAGCTGAACACATCGTATGCAGATATGCATGCGCGTATAAAGAATGGCAGAGAGATTACAAGTAGATCCGAAGATGAAAGTTCAAATGATGATCAAGGTGGCAATCAGGGTGCAGCTGCAGTTTCTCTCAACGATATAGAAGAAATATTGAAGAAAGAATTTGCAAGGAATGATAAATTATATCGATAAATTATATTGATAAAATAAAATGAAAAATTGAGTAGAGAGGAATCACTTAATGAGCTGGGGAAAAGATAAAGTCGATCCATGTAGCAGCTACGCCGATATGTTGCCGCAGGAATGGATAAATGAGAATAATTACATACCAGATAGGGCGTATATAACTACATATTCATTTGATACAAGGCAGCTTAATGAGGTGTTATATGAGCTTGGATTATTTGATCTCATAGCTTCAGATAAGCCATCAGAAAAATCACCTGGAAAGCTTCATGTATTTTATGATGAGACTGCCAGGCATGCGGACAGCAATGAATGTCAGGCTGTTTCATCCGCTTGTTTGCACGGAATCACTCTCGAAACAGCAGAAAATGTCTATGCATTTCACCCTAAAGTGATAATGATCAGATACGTGAGCGATACGTCTGCGCCGGGATATGTGATCATTGTCATGAGCAAGAATATATCCAGGTCAAATATGCTGGAGGCTTATGCTGTGGCATGTGGTGTGGTGGAGGAAGACAGGATTGCTGAAAAAGATGTAGATAGCGATGTAGATCATAACATAGATTATAATAAGGATGATGATAATGATTTTAATGGAGAAGAACTTGCAAGGTTCTGGGAGAAAATTATTGATATAACCTCGGAATACGATCCTGACACACCGAAGAACAACAGGTCGCATATAAATATGGACGATGAACTCAAAGAACTCAGAAAAGTCAGATTTGTTCAGCCGTTTAGTGGGAAAACTGTCAGGTTCTTAGAAGGTGGACAGGTCTTTAAGAAGCTTAAGGCTTCTACAGAGGTGATCATCGTTTCTCCATTTTTGTCAGATGTATTTTTTGAACGTATTAATAAGCGCTCTTATGGAAAAGACGAACAGATCTCAGGAAATTCTCGGGATGATCTGGGAAAGGTGAGAAGTCTTGTGTCCACTATGGATTCATTTGCAAAGCTATTTGCAAAGATGAAAAACATTGGGAAGGATAAATGCATATTCCTCAGTGGAAGCAATGAAAGTGGGGCAGAAACAGGGTACTATCGGGTGGATATGAATCTGCATGCAAAGATATATTGCTGTAAAATGGCAGATGGAAAAGCGTATTGCATTGTTGGCTCGTCCAACGCGACAGTCAACGGATGTGACCCGAATTGTGATCAGAGCAATAAGTCAGGAAACGTAGAGTTCAATATAGAGTTTGAGATAAGCGAGGATGACTATGAGGGCTTTGATAAGTTGCTGAGGGGTGGACCGTTCCAGATCGTATCCGATGAAGACATAAAGATGTTCGGAGAAAACGCGGAGGAAGGCGTAGATTTCCGCAGATACTATGCAGAATTTCTGAGACAGCTCAAGGTAGAAACTAGAATGATCAGTGATCAGGGCACAGACCACAGATACGAGATTGAATTTGCACCAGTGGAAGCAGAAAAATATAGTGTCGAACTCGCGCCATGTGGTTCAGATATGGAATCTCAGGATATATGGAAGAAACTTTCAGATGGAGCGACATTGACGTTGGGATCTTTGGAACCTGTGGCGGGTGTGTATGTGAAGATCGTTGCGAATAGCAATGAACAAAAAGAAGAGAACGAAACTGCCGAAAAGATATTCTATCTGGATCTGTATGATCGCTGGCAGGAAGAGGCTCAGAGTAAACTGGACATGGAGTGCAGAAAGAATTACAGAGCGCAGCTTCTGGATCTTCAGAAACAGATATTCAATGGAAATAAAGTGAGAAGACTTCATCAGACAAGGAAAGAGAACGATTCTAATAATAAGTCTGGCATTGCTTCCAAAGCTCTGGATTCCAGGAGACCAGATAGAAGTTATGTATATGAGAAGATCATGAGTATATACCAGTATGAGGAAGATACGGCATCGAGAACTGAGAGACTGAGGGAACTACGCAGGATCACGAAATTGCTGGATGAGAGCGGTGAGAATGATCAGTTTCAGCATGATCTTATGATATTACTTTCGAAGTTGGAGGACACGGATGAACAGGATAAAATATCAGGAAGATGAAGCCAACAGAATTTACAGCAGGCTCTTCGAAAATGATGGAAATAATGAAGAACAAGTATCGTATAAATATCTGCTTGCAGATGAGGTCGGACTTGGAAAGACCATCGTTGCCGCTATGGTGATAGCGAAGCTGGCGGTGGACAGAAAGAACAAGGGAGAAAGCGTCAAAGTTGCATATATATGCAGTAATGGAGCACTTGCAAATGAGAATATCAGAAAGCTGAAGGAAAAGATAAGAAGCATTGGTAAAGATGTATATGGTAAAGAGATAAACATAGATGATAGAAGTTCTGACAGACTTTCGCTTGGATTCAGAAATGCATGGAATCCACCAGAGAAAAAAAACGGAAGCTGTGTGTTGCAGCTTCACACTATCACGCCATCTACTACAATACATGTTTCGACAAAGGGGACTGCAGAGGAGAGGGTATTTGCATATTATCTGCTTATGGGAAGAAAAGAAAGAAAATGGATCGATGATGGTGACGATTCAGGGGAGTTTTTCAAATACATGAGCAGCTGGGCGAATGACGACGACCAAAACTCTGTGAAGGACACCCCAAAAAACTCTGCGTGGGACACGGCCCTGAATGTTTTTCAAAAAGAGTGGGGCAATAAGTCCAAGAATGGATCAGAAGAGAAAGAAAATTTTTTGGATGAGATAGCGGAATCGTTTTGCGGGAAATTTAATAATATATGGAAGAACATTAAAACTGAAGTTTTGTCACTTTTTATAGATGTTGTAGTGAAAGAGATGCCACGTGACAAGGTGAAAAACCGCAGTGAGGCTGTAGAAAAGATAAAGAATTGGCTTGATCGTGATTATACACCACCAAAGCAAGAGGACAAGGAAGATATCCTAAAAATAAGTTGTCTGGAACATATATACAGCGATATGTATGAAGCAGTGAAGAAGTCAGTTGAAGAGAGTTCTAAGAATGGTGCGGAATCCAAGGATAAAGACAATGGAAAGAATAACGGGACAAACAACGCTGCAAAAAAAATAGAGATCAAGGAACAAAGTTCAGTCGATTGTGCCATATTAGACTCTTTCAAGAAAACAATATATAAAACGTGTATGTCAGAGGCAAGGCGATGTATGGTGGAGATAAGCCTTGACAAAATGGATATGGATTTTTTTATAGCGGATGAGATTCAGAACTATTCTGATATATTCAGAAGTAAGCTTGGAAATGCTTCAGACACTGATTACAGCTGCCTGATGGATCATTTAATAAAAAAGAGTGGTGACAGTAGACTGCTCATGATGAGTGCTACACCATTCCGTTATCACAGCCTGATGAATGCGTTGGAGAATCCGGATAAAGATATAGCTGCAGACAGAGATCCTCTGGATGATTATGTGAGCAGATCGGAAAGCGAGAGATATCTTGGAACAGATACTGATATATACGGTGAATTTAAAAGTATCGTCGGTTATCTTGCCCCCCAATTTGATTTTGAAGAGTGGGAGGAGCTGAACAGACAAAAGCGGGATATATTGGAAGGCTTACTTGAAAATGATCCACAAGGTCAAGTTAGAGAAGATGTCCAGAAGAAGTCAGAGGATTATAAGAAAATAGTCAGAAAGCAGTCAGACATGTTGACCGCAGCAAATATATCCAGGGTAGAACGATACAAGGCTTCCGTCCGGTATGGATTTTACAGGGCAGAGCGGGAACTTCCTATTGATGATGTTTTGCGAAAAGAACTGGAATCAAGCCCACATGTTGTGAGGGAGCGGAGAGAGAAAGAGTCAGATATCTGCTATGAAGAATTTTCTGAGGATTGTTATGATTGCTATTGCTATGATGAATGTGAAGAACAGAATTCGTACGATGAGCCGGCAAAGGTGAATCTGGATTATATAAAGAGTACGCCTGCGGTGCTGTCATTTGGATGTGATTATGCAAGACTCGGTGGTCTTAAGGATGCAAGATATAGAGAAAACCCGGAGCACAGTGATCATCAGCCACTCAAACTTTACTATGAGGATGTGGACGAACATAAGCAATTGTTTGGGACAGACGGAGCAAATGTGGATGAAACACATATGCTATACAATGCCAGAATAAACAGGTTATATAAAAAACTGTTTGATGAGGAACAGCAACACAGACTTCTGTTCATTCCACCGTCAGGCAGCCATACTTTCGTTGATGGTTCTTTGATGAAACTCAGTGGAGTTTACGCAGGAAAGAGGGGCTTGTCCAAGCGACTGTTCTTTTCTGATTACAGGATGACACCCAAAAGCCTGTCAGTTCTTATCACCTATGAAGCAGAGAGACGGGTTATGGATGATCTTGAAGAGAAATACAGGGAATCGATTAAATTTGATTTATTTGACAATAGTGAAGCTATAAGTAAGGAAAGCCATTCAAAGCTGAATATATCTTTGAATGATCTTATGAAGAATCCGAAGAAAGAGCTGGAGGATAAGAATATACTGGCAAGCAAGCTGTTTCATCATGACAGGGATACTTCGATTCCAGGAAAACTCAGAAAAGGTTCTGTGTACGATTATGCCATGTTCAGACGAGGAAGAAATGATCTGGAATTAGGAGATCAGGAATTTAAATATGACGATGCTGTGAAAAAGCTGTGTGAGGCGTACTATGGTTATATGTGCAGAAAAAGCTCTCTTCGGGTGATCCTGGCATACTATGACTTTGGCTGTGAGGAGTCAGGTGAAAAAGACCAGCCGTCTATATTCGAGGCGATCCTCAAATATGGAGAGCAGGGATGTATATGGGATGTCCTCGAGGAGTATTCGGTGTATTGTCGGTGCGCAGATGCCAGTAATACTAATTCGTTCGCTGATTCATTCAAGTCAGCTATGGATATAAACTTTCATACAGTCGAAGCTTATACAAATGATAATTCAAGCTGTAACAGTTGCCAGCATATGAATACAGATTTTGCTACAGGACATTTCTATGGTGATGGATCGGGCACAAAAGGTTCGGCAGCGAAGGCACTTGAAAATAAGATAATAAGGTTTAATGCTCCTTTCTGGCCGTTCCAGTTCATAACGACGTCCATAGGACAGGAGGGATTTGACTTTCATGTGTATTGTCGTAAGGTGGTCCATTGGTCTTTGGAGTGTGATCCAGTCAAGTTTGAACAGCGTGAGGGCCGAATAAACAGATATCAGAGTTACGCCAACAGACTCAGACTTGCTGAACTCATGGATAGAAAGAATATACGATTCCGGGGATGGAGATATGCGTTTGACGATGTCAGGAAGAATGACGCTGTAAAGGATATCGTGAAACAAAGTCTTGGTCTGTTTCCTGATTTTGTTGTGGGCGACACGAAAAACGCCGATGATCCGGATGCAGAAGGGGTAAAATACGACAAATTCGGTCTTGAGAGCGAGTGCTATTATTATCCGTTCAGTTTTGAAAGCCATGAATTTGATAAAGTCCTAAGGTGCGTAGGATATTACAGATCACTGCTTGGACAGAGTGGTGATGATACCTTCGAGAAGAACTTTGCCCATTTCCTTGAACTGAACAAGACAGATAATAAAGATGTTAAGCCAGAGGACTACTTTATAGACCTATATCCATCGGGGAAGATAATAAATGCAACACCAAAAGACAAAGAAGAGCTGCTCTCGCTCTATCACGCCATGATAGGCGGACCGTGTGAGTGGAGCGAGAATTATCCTGACGAGAATACCATAGCATTTGACCTGAAGAACGATGATCTGTTTGTTATGAAGAATGATAAAGAGGAAATCGTAGCCACAATATCCATAGATCACGATGATGCTGTTGAGGCACTTACGTGCTGGAGAGCAGATCTGGCTCCATCGGGAGAACTTTCAAGGCTGTGCGTCAGAAAGGATATGCAGGGCCAGGGGATTGCGAAAACCATGATGAACTATGTCTGTGATGTCCTGAAAAGCAGAGGCATGAAGGGCGTTCATATACTTGTCAGAGAGGGACATGTGGTGGCGCTTTCCACATATGCCAAGATTGGCTTTGAAACAGTTGGAGAGTGTGATCTTTTTGATAAGCATTTTATATGTATGGAGCGGGGATTCTAAAGCGGTAGATATTGCAAGTTACAGGATGCAGCTGCGGCTATATTGTAATATAATGGGGGTGTATTGTTTGATGAGTTATAGAGATGAGACATTTCTATATATATAAGAATGAACGAGCGGAGGTGCACAGAATGATAATTACAATAGGTAGAGAATGTGGATGTGATGGTGATGAAGTGGCAGCAAGACTTGCCTCAAAATATGGTATAGCATGTTACACAAAGAAAGAGATAATAAGGCTGGCAAAGGAGAAGGGTGTGTATGACAAATATCCGTTTTTCTTTGGAGAGAAGGCTATAGATTCTATGATGCAGTCGGTGTCAGATGACTTTGTCGTGAAGAGAAGAAAGACTCCGGAGGAGGTACTTGAGAGATTGCTTGACGGACAGGATGGTGTTGTAGTGGGAAGAGCCTCAGACTTTGCATTCAAGAACAGGAACGATGCAGTGAGAATATTCCTGTGCGGAGATAAAGACAGCAGAATAAAGAGGATAATGGACAAGCATGGTATATCAGAATCAAAGGCAAAGAGTCTTGTGGAGGAGACTGATGCCAGGCGGAGAAGCTATCATGACTATTACTCAGGAGAGAACTGGGGATATTCAGGACATTATGACCTGTGCCTTGATGAGGCGAAGCTCGGCGTGGACGGCGTAGTGGAGATGGTCGCAGCGTATATGAAGGTAATTGGCAAGTAGAATTGAGGCAGATGGAAGCGCGGTGAAAGACCGATGAAAGACCAATGGAGGTGAGACGGAAGCCCAATGAAAAGCCAATGGAAGCCTAATGGAAGGCCAATGGAAGGCCAATGAAAGGCAGACAGAAGCCGGATAGTGTGAGTTAGTCAGATAGGTTTTCGACATTATGATTTGAAAGGTATAGATATGGGAGAAAAAGCAACTGGAAAATACAGCCTTTTGGTTCCGGATGGCGAGTATTTGTCCCAAATACTGAGCCCTGTGACCATGCATGATCTGGGATTGGACATGATATGCAGGCAGTTGTCATCCAAGGAGGCAGAACAGAATTATATAATGCGCGTTATGTCGCAGATGTATGAGAATCCGGAGGTGACCCGGTACAGATGTGATATATTTGAGGACATTCTTGACCATAAACAGTTAAGGGAAGATATGATGGAGACCCTCAACAGGATAAGTTTTCTGAAGGATTACGGAAGCTTTCGCCGCGAATACGATGAAGGTGCAAGTGTGTGGGAGCTGATGCACAGGCTTGATGAGATAGGCGATTATATCAAGTGTGTTGATGCTTTATATGAATGTCTTAATAAGTATGAACTTCACTCTGATGGATTTGCCGGGCTCAGGGATTATGTGAAGAGAATATATAGTGATAATGGTTTTGGTGAACTTAAGGAAGATATATCCAAACTGAAATTTGATACCTCAGAGATAAAGAGTATAACGGTTGGAATCAATCTGAATGAGAGATTTGAAGCTGAGGGCGTAGGTCTTATATCAGTGAACAATAAATACTTCACCAGAGGTGGTGTTCTCAGCAATTTCTATGATCATCTAGTAACCAGGGACAGGATCAGCAATGAGGCGCAGTGGAAGGGAGATTATAAGTTCCAGCCATTTGATGCAAGAAGTGAGCTTCAGGTGAACGCTCCTATGCAGCAGATGGTGCAGACTGCCGCTGTGGGTACCGTGGCAGGTGCTGCTGCCGGAATTGGCGGAATACCTGAGGGAGATCAGGCAAAGGATGTGACCAGATATACGGACAGAGTAGTGGGACATATGGTATCCGGGATAGTGAAGAAAATGAGACAGGTGCTCAATAAATATGTATCCATAACCATCACAGACATGACGGATCTCATACCGGAGCTTACATACTATATAAGATGGGCTGAGTATATAGAAAAATTGCAAAGCAGAGGTGCGGTATTTTCCAAGGCAAGGGTTGTGAACTCTGCATATCAGCCGGACGCAGGTACATCTGAGGAAGCCAATTCCAAGAGCAGATATTATATGAAGGCTCGTGGCGTATACAATATCAAGCTTGCAGCATTTGATACGGAGGAGTCGGATCACATAGTGACCAATGATCTGGACTTTGACAGCGAGCACAGAGTGTATATCCTCACAGGTGCCAACAGAGGCGGCAAGACGACTATAACCCAGACGATAGGCCAGCTTTTTGTACTGGCTCAGGGCGGTATATATATCCCGGGTGATGAATTTGAATTTGCTCCTGTGGACTGCGTATTTACGCATTTCCCTGCTGACGAAGACAAGACCCTGGATCTTGGAAGGCTTGGCGAGGAGTGCAAGAGATTTAAGGAGATATTTGACGGTGCGGGCGACGGCAGCCTGATACTTTTGAATGAGACGTTTTCGACTACATCATTTGAGGAGGGCTATTATATAGCCAGAGATTCCGTGAGAGCGATTCTGACAAAGGGAACGCGGACGATATATAACACCCATATGCATAAGCTGGGCTTTGATGTGGATGAGATGAATGAAGGACGCGCAGATGGCAAGGTATATTCGCTGATCGTACATAACGAGGGATCACAAAGATCTTACAAGATCGAGATAGCGCCGCCGGCTGGCAGATCATATGCCAGTGACATAGCGGAGAAATATGGTGTTACATATGATATGCTGGTGAATAAAGAAAAATAGTTGGCTGTATGCACTGCTTGCGGATGATATTACAGACGATATGTGGGCAGTTTAGAGTCATATAATATGAATTGTCTACAGTGAAGATATTGGAGGGTATAGGATGACAGAAAAGCATACAGACAAGAGAACAATACTTATAGTGGATGATGACGCTGATCTGTCTATGCTGATACAGGATATGCTGGAGGACAACGGCTATGCTTTTCTGTACGCAGCCAGCATAGACGATGCATATGAAGTGCTGACAGATAACAAATGTGATCTTATACTTCTGGATATCAATCTTCCCGATGGTACAGGTTTCTCATTCTGTAAAGAACTCAGGCATACTTCGCAGGTGCCAATCATATTTGCAAGTGCAAGGACGAGTGAGGATGACAAGGTGAATGGTCTTGATATGGGTGGAGATGACTATATCGCAAAGCCGTATTCACTGAAAGAGCTTATGTCTCGTATCCGTTCGATACTCAGGAGAACTTATGGTGTTGATGACAATAAGTCTGAGATGTTGACCCTGAACACAGACGGGAACGAGATAGAGATCAACAGGCACGCACGGACTGTGAGCAGAAACAAAAGTAATGTGGATATGAAGCCGAAGGAATTTGACCTGCTTGTATACATGGCGGAGAACAGAGGCAGGGTATTGACCAAGGAACAGATCATGAGTGCTGTGTGGGGACTGTACAGCGATGTGGAGCCATCCACGGTTGCGGTGCATGTAAGGTGGCTCAGGGAAAAGCTTGAGACAGATCCTTCACATCCGCAGCTTATCCGTACGGTATGGGGAACGGGATATGTGCTGGGAGATAGTGAATAGACAAAGGCAGTGAGGATAATATGAGCTTGTAAGGTGGATGTCCACTTGGCAGCTATAGGGAGTTTATATGAAGCGACATTCAGTAAGAAGCAATATAATAAAAATGCTGATCGTGTTCATGTGCGCTATAACCATAGTTTTTGGCTGGCTGTTCTACAGGGAGAAGCAGGACGAGACACGGCGGATAAAAGATGATGAATATGGGCAGTATATAGTGGAACTGAATGAAGTGAAACAACTGTATGATTCGGGATCCACAGATGCTGACGAAAAGCTTGACGCTGTAATGAATGAACTCAGGGAACAAAAGCTAGATACCGGCAAGTCAGGACTTAGGAATATAGTGATCATGTATATTGTTGTCCTGTGTGTTGTGATTGTATTATTCCTGTACATATACGTGTGTGTTCTCAGGCCATTTGACGAGCTGGAGGATTATGCATCACATCTGGCAGCAGGGGATATGGACACCGAACTTAAGTACAGACGGGTAAATATGTTCGGAAGCTTCACGTGGGCATTTGACCATATGAGAACGGAGATAGTGCATGCAAGGCGTAGAGAGCAGGAAGCGATAGAGAACAACAAGACAGTTATAGCCACGCTGTCACATGATATAAAGACTCCGATCGCATCCATAAGAGGATATGCGGAGGCATTGGTCATGAATATGGATGCCACCCAGGAGCGCAGGGAGAGGTATGCGTCGGTCATCATGAAGAAATGTGATGAGGTGACGTCCATAACGAATGACATGTTTATTCATTCCTTGCATGATCTGGACAGACTGGTGGTGAAGAGTGATGAGGTTGAGATAAAACCTCTGCTGGAACAGATCCTGTCAGATATAGGACTTGGTATGAATATCGTGGTGAATGGAGATATAACCGAGGCAGTGCTTGAGCATTCAGATTCGGGAAGAGTGGTCCAGGTGATAGAAAATATACTGTCAAATGCCTCTAAGTATGCCAGAGACACGGAGATAAGTATTGTTACGGAATGTATATCGCCCGAAAAACTTCCAAGAAATGTCCATGTGGGCGGCGCTGATATGATATACAGTCTGTCCATAAAGGATCATGGAACAGGAATCCCGGATAAGGACATGCCGTTCATATATGAGAAGTTTTATCGAGGGGAAAACTCCGGTGATGAACCTGGAGCGGGCCTTGGACTATTTATTGTCCATTATCTCATGGACAGAATGGGCGGAGATGTGGAACTTGTAAATCATGCTGATGGCCTGGAGGCAGTGTTATATTTTGCAGCAAGAAAGGTTTGTTAAGGACTTGTTAATAAATAGGGTGATATGGTTGTAGCACGGTGGCGAGGTGAAGATCTGTAGAGGATGTCTGAATGCCCCCGTGCTACAACTATAAAAAGGAGAGAAAAATGGCAGATATAATACTTCAGGCAAGAGACCTTTGCAAAAGCTTTTCCAGTGAGGGCGTGCAGAACCATGTGCTCAACAACATGGATCTGGATATCTATAAGGGAGATTTTACAGTCATCATGGGAGCGTCAGGCTCGGGAAAATCCACACTGCTTTATAGTCTGTCCGGGATGGACAGACCGACTTCGGGAAAGGTCATATATGATGGCGAGGATATAACAGAATATAATGAGAAGCACATGGCAGAACTCAGGGTGTATGAGTTTGGATTTGTGTTTCAGCAGATACATCTTGTTAGTAACCTCAGCATTAGAGAGAACATACTTGTGCCGGGTTATATGAATAAGGATACGAGCACAAAAGAGACTGAAAACAGGGCTGATGAACTCATAAAAAAGATGAATATAGAAAGTGCTGCTGACAGACTGCCTGCACAGGTGTCCGGCGGAGAGGCACAGAGGGGCGCTATTGCCAGAGCGGTCATCAACAGTCCGGGTATCCTTTTCGCGGATGAGCCGACAGGCGCATTAAACCGCAGAAATACCCAGGATGTGCTGGACCTTCTCACCGAGCTTAACGTGGAGGGACAGAGCATACTCATGGTTACCCACGATGTGAGGGCTGCTATCAGGGCGAACAGGATCATCTACATAGAGGACGGAAGGATCATAGGTGAGCTGAAGCTGTCACAATATATTGAAGAAGACCGCAAGAGCCGTGAGAGCCAGATAGATGCATGGCTTGGTTCCATGCAGTGGTAGGAGGTGCCGGGATGAGATATATCATGATGGTGCTTCGAGGAAATATGAGAAGAAACAAGGGCGTGCATATAAGTGTGTTCGTGCTCATGCTTATCATTTCTCTGGCATTCTGTTCAGTGCTTTCTTACTACACGAATTCCATAAGGCATGATTCGGAAGCTATGGAAGAGGTTGGTTATGGAGGTATGCTTGCCGCACTTTATGGGGAGAACAGGCTGGATGCCTATGGAACAAGTGCAGACAAGATAATAAAGAATATTGGCAAATGTGATGCGGTGCAGGAAGTGAAAGCAGCAGATGTTGTATATCTGCTGCTTAAGAACTGCAATGGAAAAGGCGGAAACAGCAGCTTCGTTTTGAATGATACAGACAGCGTGCTCACATATGATCAGTATGATGTGGATAACAAAATGACAGATCGCCGGCTTGAAAAAGGTGAGGTAAGTGTGCCGTTCAGTTTCATAGGTATGTATGACTGCAAGATCGGTGATACAGTCGAGCTGGGCAATGATAACGGTTCTTATACCTTCAAAGTTGCGTCATTTTTCGAGGATCCATATATGGGATCTTCGGTCATGGGAATAAAGACGATATTGATCTCAGATGAGGATTTTGCGGATCTCAAGGCAAAGGCTGCGGAAGATCATAGAAGCGGACTGGAAGATGACAAGAGATCCTTTGAATTGTCAAAGCTTATCATAATAGATAAAAAGCCGGGCCTGGACCTCACGGAGATGGAGTTTGAGAGAGAACTGAATAATGTGAGTGATTTCGCATCATATTGCTGGATAACTTTATCAAAGGAGCAGGCGGGAAGTTACATGCTTCTTATGACAAAGGTATTCTCCGCGGTGCTGCTTATATTTGTTGTGCTGCTTCTGGTGGCGGCTATGATAGTTCTAGGACACAACATCGGCAGCAGCATAGAGATGGATTTTGTTAACATAGGAATACTCAAAGCGGTCGGAATGACAAATTCATCGGTGAAGCTGGCGTTGCTTGCCGGGTATATGTGCACTGTGGCGGCTGGACTGTTTGCTGGAATACCACTGGCCATTCCGATACTAAAAATTATAAATAGTGCCACAAGATCTTCTTCAGGACTTGAAGTTCCGTCTGATATTAATGTAGGACTTGTGCTGTGTGTCATATTGTCGATACTGCTTCTAATAGCAGCATTTATCATGTTGAAGACAAGGAGAATATCCGAGGCCACACCTATAAAGGCGATAAGAGGTGGACGGGACAGTGTGCATTTCTCAAGCGTTCTGAAGCTTCCGGTCTCAGGCAAGAAACTTGGTGTGAGTCTTGCATACAGACAGTTTATATCTGAGAAGAAACAGTATGCCGCAGCCATCATAGTGACTGCTATACTTGCCATGTTCATGATACTTATGAACGATATGATGCGCTGGTTTAATTCACAGAATATGCTGGTGGATATGTTTTCAGTCACGAAGTATGACCTGACTGCTTCGTTTGTCGATGAGGATACGCAGAAGGATATAGAGAATGTTATATCAGAACACACAGCGTATAGAAAATATCAAATGTCCAGCGAGTACCTTCTGTTCGATGATGTGCAGATGTATTGTTATATAGTGGAGGACCCTGATATGATCAACACGATAAGAAAGGGAAGAACCTGCACATATGACAATGAAGTGCTGATAACCCAGTATGTGGCTGATGGATTTCACATGGACGTAGGTGACACAGTCACAGTCAAGCGCGGCGGCGTGGCAAGGAAGATGGTGATCTCCGGCATATACGATTCGGCAAATGATGTGGGCAAGAATTTTGCAATTAGTAAGGCTGCATATAGTAAGTTTGCCAGCGAAGGGATCGTAAGTGAGTCTGGTGTCAGTGGAGCTGCCAAAAGCAGTTCAGATGAAGAGGAATGGAGCGGCAAAGAAATATGTTATGATCTTGACAATACTGATGAATGTGATGCGATAATCCAGGAGATAGATAAGAGATATGGCGATAATCAGGGCATCACGTATTCAATACATTCAGCAAAGGATGATTTTGAAGGAGTGGCGGGTACAGTCAACATTGCAATACAGGGACTCACATTGCTCACATATATGTTGGGGGCTGTATTCGTGATAGTCACGGTCATAATCGTGTGTGGCAAGGTTCTCATGCGTGAGCAGAAGGATATCGGAATATACAAGGCACTTGGATTTACATCCTTCAGACTTAGATGCCAGCTTGCGGTCCGCTTTATCGTGACGGCAGTTGTGGGTTCGCTGCTTGGTATAGTTCTGGCACTTATCGTCAGCAAGCCATTCTTCAAGGCAGGATTTGAATCATTTGGAATATACAGTTTTAATTTAAGTACAAGCGTGATATCACTGGTTATACCATTGGTATTTATGAGCGTGTTATTCTCTGTGGTAGCATTTATCAGAGCGGGGAACATCAGAAAGGTTCAGCCGCAGGTGCTCATCGCAGATCAGTAGAAGTATATAGGAGAGTGGAACTATGTATACAGCCGTAGTTCTGCTCTTTTTTGTTTGCCACGAGTTCTTGACATTTGTCACTTGTTATGGTCATGCCCTATGGAATATAATGTCTGTATACAATGTCAGTAGACAAGGTGGGTATATATAATGGACAAATTAATCATATATCTGATATGTATAAATATACTGGGAGCTGTTCTTGATGGAGTTACGGCTGCGAAGCGCAGGAGAACAAGTCATAAGGCGCTCAGTGTCTTGTTGGGAATCATAGCCATAGCCGGAGGTGCTCCGGGTATGATCATAGCATTTGCACTGTGTGATCGGACGGCCTCCAAGACGAATATGATGCTGAGGGTATTCACTGTGTGCGTGTGTGTGATAGAGCTTGCAGTGTTCATGACTTGGAAGCTCAGACCTGCGGGCAAATGGAGCTTTGCATTCTGGGATGTGTTTGTGGAATACAGATGGACATTGTGGTTCGTTGCGGCAGTGAGTGCTGTAACATTTGTCATGTTCGGAATTGACAAATACAGAGCGGTCAAGGGCGGATACAGGATACCTATAGCTGTCCTGCTTGGCATGGCATTTGCCGGTGGAAGTATCGGTGCTCTGCTTGGAATGGTGGTGTTCAGGCACAAGATAAGGAAGAATTATTTCTCGGTTGGAGTGCCACTTATACTTGTAATGCAGGTGGTGCTTCTGATGTGTGTGGTTAATCTGTTGTAGGAACCGCAAATACCCCCAGTTCAGGCGGATAGTTGGTAAATGCAAAGAATGCAACCGCGAGAATAGCCAGGATGGTCATAGCAACGTAGTCATTTATGCACATTTGCCTGGATTCTAATCTGTTTTCGGTTCGCAATGCATATACAACCCCGGCAAAATAAAGTGCGATGTTCAGAAACTCATAATTCCTGCCCAGTACACCGTTTAGAGTGTAGAAACCGACCACAATGAAAGCCATACCTGACAGGATACCGACAGTCCTTGCTGGAAGATAGTTTTCCGGCAGGGGCTTATTTTTTATATGAGCCCAGAGAAATTCGATTATCGTAAGCAGGAGCATAGGGAAAAATATGAGTTTTAGATGCTCCCAGGTCGACTCGTTCACTGCTGAGAACAGTCCGACTGCGGGATTGTCTCCCGACCATTCGTAGGTGAAGTGTAGCAGGACTCCAAGAATCGAAATGAAGATAAAGCGGAAAAGGTTGAGTCTGGTTTTTGCTTGCATTAAGGACCCTCCAATGAAACAGGTGCTATATTATATAGTGTATGATGAATTGGGCATAAAATATGTAAATCTGATAAAAATCCTTGTCTTGGAGCAGGCTCTATATGTTATCTTTAACCCGCAGGTTGATTTCTTACTCGCCGCATCTGTGCTAAACTATAGGCAGCGATATAATAAAGAAACGGAATTGCAAGAAAGGAGAACTGTGCATGCGTTTGATCCATTTATCTGATCTTCACATAGGAAAGCGTGTAAATGAATTTTCCATGCTGGAGGATCAGGAATATATATTGAAAGAGATTCTGGGCATCATCGATGATGAGCAGCCGGATGGAGTCATCATAGCCGGGGATGTATATGATAAGTCTGTGCCGAGCGAGGAGGCGGTGAAACTGCTGGACAGCTTTCTGACCTCGCTTGCAAAGAGAAAGCTGCAAGTATATATCATCAGCGGCAACCATGATTCGGCGGCCAAGCTGGCATTTGCATCAAGTCTGATTGATCTCAGTGGAATCCATATATCGCCGGTATATGATTCGGCACAGATAGCCATGATGGGAGATGGGGTGGTCAGACCATATAAGCTGGAGGATGGAAAAGGACAGATGGTGAACATATACATGCTGCCATTTGTGAAGCCGGCAATGGTCAGAGCGGTGTTCCCTGATGAGGCGGATGATATAAAGGATTACACGGATGCCTGCCGTGTGGCGGTGGAGCACATGGATGTTGATGAGAAGGTTACAAATATCCTTGTGGCCCACCAGTTCGTGACCGGGGCTGTGCGCTCGGAGTCGGAGGAGAATGTGGGCGGCCTGGACAATGTGGATGTGTCGGTATTTGACTCATTTGACTATGTGGCGCTGGGGCATATACATGGGCCGCAGAAGGTGGGCAGGGAGACCGTCAGATACTGTGGAACACCGCTTAAGTATTCACTCTCTGAGGCTAAGCATACGAAATCTGTGACGGTTGTTGACATCCCTGAGAACAAGAAAATAGAGATAAGGACAGTTCCGCTTGTTCCGATGCATGAGCTGCGCGAGGTAAAGGGAACATTTGACGAGCTGATGGACAGGCGTAACTACGATGGAACCGCAGTGGATGATTATCTGTATGTGGTGCTCACGGATGAGGATGACGTGCCGGATGCTTTGGGAAAACTCAGAACGGTCTATCCAAATGTGATGAAGCTTGGATACGACAACACCCGAACCCGTGTGACACAGACGATAGACGATGGCGCTGTGCTTGAAGGGAAAAAGCCTATAGATCTGTTTGAAGAGTTGTATGAGAAACAGAACAATCGGCAAATGAGTGATGAACAGAAGAGTTTTGTTCAGGATATTATAGACGTTATATGGAAGGAGGAGCGCTTATGAGCGAAGCGAATAATTCAAATGCGCTCCGACGACCTGCCCCGCTCGCGGAGGCGAGAGGGGCGATACATTGAGAAAGAGAGGAGCGCTTATGAGCGAAGCGAATAACTCAAATGCGCTCCGACGACCTGCCCCGCTCGCGGAGGCGAGAGGGGCGATACATTGTAAAGGAGAGGAGCGATTATGAGACCACTTAATCTTACGATGTCGGCATTTGGACCATATGCGGGTGTCCAGGAGCTTGACATGACACAGCTTGGGGCTGAAGGCTTGTATCTTGTGACTGGGGATACAGGTGCGGGAAAGACCACGATATTCGATGCCATCTGTTATGCGCTGTATGATGAGCCGAGCGGAGCGAGCCGTGATGCGAGGATGATGAGATCAACGTATGCCAATGTGGACACAGATACCTACGTTGAGCTGACATTTGATCATATGGGGAAGACTTACAGAGTTAAAAGAAATCCTTCCTATGAGAGACGTAAGAAAAAAGGTGAAGGAACTACCCTGCAGGATGCGGCTGCAGAATTGTATCTGCCGGATGACTCGGTCATCTCCAACAGAACGAAGGTAAATTCATATCTTCAGGAATTGTTGGGTGTGGACAGAGAGCAGTTTTCGCAGATATCAATGCTTGCCCAGGGTGAGTTCAAGGAACTGTTGGTGGCGGAGTCTGGGGACAGACAGAAGATATTCAGCAAGCTTTTTCACACATCAAGGTATTTTGTTCTGCAGAAACGTCTTCAGGATGAGACGAGAAAGCTTCAGAGTGAACGGGACGATATGAAGAAGAGTATAGAGCAGTATATATCTGGAATAGTCTGCGGAGAGGATGATCCTCTGGGGCTCAGTGTCCAAAAGGCAAAGGCCGGCCAGATGCCAATTGATGAGGTGCTTGCACTTATCGAAAAGCTTATTGGAATGGAGAGGGTAAGAACGGCTTCGTATGAGAAGCAGATTGGCGTGCTTGAGACCCGGATAGGGGGGCTCGACACGCTGATAGGCAAGGCGCAGCAGACAGAGAAAGCCAGAGTACAGCTTGGAAAGGCACATTCGGAGCTTGCAAGTGTACAGAATGACAGAACTACTGCTGAGGCAGAGTTAAACAGGTCAAAGGATGCACTTCCAGAGACAAAAGAGCTCCAGAGGCAGGCGGCGGTTATAAATAACGAGCTTCCGGACTATGAAAAACTGGATGCAAAGAGAAGAAATATTGCAGACGGAGAACAGCGCCTGCAAAGGCAAAATCAGCAGGCAGAGAAGGGCAGAACGCTTGTGGCAGACAAGCAGAAGCTCATAGGAAAGCTAAAAATGGAGCAGGTGCAACTTGCGGATGCGGGAGAGAAAATCGTGGCTTTTACGGCATCAAGGGAAAAGATGGCTGACGCTATTGACTATCTGAACGGAATAAACAGATTGCTCATGGAATACAGCAGAAGAAAGCAGGCGGTGGATAAAGCACAGAAGCAGTATCTGCTTGATAACGAGATGTATACCAGAAAGCAGGATATGTATGAGCATATGAGCACGCTCTACAGGAATGCCCAGGCGGGAATCCTTGCAAAGGATCTGAAGGAGGGACAGGCGTGCCCTGTGTGCGGTGCGACGGAGCACAAAATCCTTGCATCGCTGCCAAAGGAGGCTCCGACAGATGCGCAGTTAGAGGACGCGAAGAAGGATACGGACAGAGCACGCGACAGGGCAAATGCCAGCGCTACGGATGCAAAGGTGAAGCTTGCCAGTGTCACGGAGATCAGAAACAGCATTATTGAGCAGGCTGGAAGGAAATTTGACGCCCCGGAGGATATAGACGGTCTGCCGGAAAAGGTTGAGAAGAATATAGGATATTACAATGAGAAGATTGCCGATACAGACAGACAGATCGAGGCTGAACGCAAAAGGGTCAGCAGAAGGGATGAGCTTGCTGCAAAACTTCCTCAGGAGGAAGAAACATTGGCCGGTATGCAGACAAAGCTGGCAGACATTGAAAAAAATATATCAGCGCTTACAGCAAAGCTTGCCTCTGACAGAGAACAGGTGACTGAACTGGCCGCGGGACTCAGATTCAGAAATCGGAGCGAGGCGGAAATGAAGATGAACGAGATTCTTGCCAGAGCGCAAAAATTGCAGAAATCGTTCGAGTCTGCCGAGAAGAGATATAATGAAGTCCTCCAGCGTATCAAAGCTCTGGAAGGACAGATAAAAGCTTTGACAGACACGTTGGAGTCTTCTGAAAAACTTGAGCTAGTTAAGCTTGAGGATGACAAAGCTGCGGTGAGAAATGAGCTTGGAAGAATCAGACTTTTCATGCAGGATGGAAACAGCCGCATCCGCGCAAATGAAACGGTGATGGCGAATATAAGCAGGAAGTCCGATGAACTTTCGGCAAAAGAAAAGGAATACGTCAGTGTGAAGTCGCTCTATGACACTGCCTCAGGAAATGTATCCGGCAAGAATAAGATAAACCTTGAGGCATATATACAGATGTCGTATTTTGACAGGATAATTCAGCGCGCGAACATGAGATTCCTGAAGATGTCAGACGGTCAGTATGAACTGAGCCGCGTGACGGACAGCAGTGACAAGAGAAGCCAGATCGGTCTTGACCTCTGTGTTGTGGATCATTACAACGGCAGCAGACGAGACGTTAAGTCTCTTTCTGGAGGTGAGTCATTTATGGCATCACTCTCCCTTGCACTTGGACTCTCCGATGAGGTGCAGGCTTCGGCTGGCGGAATTCAGATAGATACGATGTTTGTGGATGAGGGCTTTGGCTCACTGGACACAGAAAAGACTCTGCCACAGGCATACAAAGCGCTGGTCAGCGTGACCGAGGGACGCAAGCTGGTGGGAATAATATCGCACGTGACTGAACTCAAGGAGAAGATTGACAAGCAGATCGTGGTGGAAAAGGACAGAACCGGCAGGGCGAAGGCGAGGCTGGTGGTGTAGGAATAGAAGGACGGTACAAAATAATGGAACTTTTTGATATATGTGACGAACAGGGCAATCCCACCGGAGACACGGTGGAGAGGAGTGAAGCGCATGCACACGGCATATGCCACAGGACTGCGCATATTTGGATAGCAAAGAAGGAGAATGGAAGGTATAAGGTTCTTTTGCAGAAGAGGTCGATGGATAAGGATTCTTTTCCTGGAAGGTATGACACTTCCTCTGCTGGACATATACAGGCAGGCGATGAACCTCTGGAGTCGGCACTCAGGGAGCTCGGTGAGGAGCTTGGCATCAAGGCTGAGGCTTCTGACCTTGACTTTGCGGGGACATTCAGGATCCAGTATGAGAAGGAATTTCATGGCAAAATGTTCAGGGATAATGAGGTGGCATTTGTGTTCGTGTACCAGAAACCGGTGGACATAGCAGACCTGACGATCCAGAAGGAAGAACTGGACGGCGTGAGCTGGTTTGATCTGGAGGAAACCTATGAGGCATGTAAGAACCATGACCAGAAGTTTTGCGTGCCAATTGGAGGGCTTGAGACGGTAGGGAAATACTTGAACGAAAGAATATATTAATGTGACTGAAAGAATTTTGCATGTAGCGTTGGCTCACGATGAAGATGCCTATAAAAGCGCTGACGTTTGTCAGATATCGTAAAGTGATTTATGAAAAAATAATCCAAATAAAAGGCTCAAATGAACCTTGATGATTGTAGTTGACTGGAGGAGAAGAGCGTGGAATACGATGAAAAATATTTAAATAAGCTCAGCCGTTTTATGAGTCTGATTCTTCGACACAGACCAGAAAGTATCGGAATCAGTCTGGATGAGCATGGCTGGGCAAATGTTGACGAGCTGTTGTCTGGTATTGGAGAACAACACCCGATCGATATGGATATGTTGGAAGAGATTGTCCGTGCTGACAAGAAACAGAGGTATTCATTCAACGAAGACAAGACTCTTATAAGAGCAAATCAGGGACATTCTATACCTGTTGATGTCGAGCTGGACGAGGTGAGTCCGCCGGAAGAATTGTGGCACGGCACGGGTGAAAAGTATGTACAGGATATAGAAACAGAGGGACTTCTGCCTAAGAGCCGTCTGTATGTCCACTTGTCAAATGACAGAGACACAGCATTTAAGGTGGGACAGCGACATGGAAAACCGGTTTTGTATATTGTAAGATCTGGAGAGATGTACAGGGATGGATATAAGTTCTATCTTTCGAAGAATGGCGTGTGGCTTACGAAAGCAGTTCCGGTGAAGTACCTGCAGAAGCAGTAGAATACAGCTCTGCCAGTTAGTGGATAGCTGGAAAAAGCCAGAGCGTAAAGAAAGGCGTTACAAATAATACTTTACATAAAAAACGGTTGTTAGATTGGTTAGTTTGTGCTAACATGACATGTGTTATGGAAAACGACAAGCGCAGTGAAACGATAGAAAAACTGAAAAAAGCAGGTAAAGAGGAATTCCTTAAAAATGGTTACCAGAGGGCAAGCCTTAGAAGAATATGCAATAGTGCGGGAGTTACTACCGGAGCCTTCTACTTTTCATTTGAGAGTAAAGAGGCATTGTTCAAGGCGATACTAGAACCGCTTGTGAATCAATACGAGGTCATGCTTGGAAAACTTATGAAGGGGGAGATTGAGAACCCCGGCACGGGCGTAGATGCAGACAAGATCATGATGCAATTCCTTCTGGCACACAGGGAAGAGGCAATGATCATCATGCATGGCGCTGACGGCAGCTGCTATGAGAATTATCACCAGAGGGTTGAGGAGTTCATGAGACATTCATTTACGGCATATTACAGGTCACAGCTTGGATGCGAGCCGGATGAGACTTTGGTTCGCGTGCTGGCGAAGATGCGGCTTGAAGGAGCCATGGCGATACTGAACGAGGATGTAGATGTGGAGAAGAAAATGTATCTGACAGAAAAGATTGGCATTCATGCCACAGGCGGTACAGAAAAGTTGATAGAGAGTTTAAAGAAAGAGGTTCATCGATGATGAACCTCTTATTTTTACGAACATAACAAAACAAGACAAATGTTATATTTTATGTAAACGCCGCGCGCAGCGCCTCTCATGCGTTTGCACAATTAAAAAGCAGGAGGAAATGAGAAAATGGTTAGCACACAGAACAATACAGTACGCAGATCAAAGGTAGACATAACGGGAGTCCCGGAGACGATGCTCCAGACACTCTATGCCAGGGCGAAGGAATCGAGAAAACCGGATCATGCCATATACGATGGCAAGGCCATAGAGATCGTTGACAGTCTTGATTATGATTTTTCCCTTGCAGATAAAGACATGGCGATGGGAAGCGGAGTCATAGCTAGAACTATAGTGCTTGATAAGCTTGTATCAGAATACCTGAAAAAGCATAAGGGTGCTGTGGTTGTGAATATCGCCTGTGGTCTTGATACCCGTTGCTATAGAAATGAGGGTAAATATAAAGGCTGGTACAACATTGATCTCCCGGAGACCATGACTGTAAGGGCAAAGTTCCTGCAGGAGGACGGACCGGTGTACCAGATAGCGGAATCCGCCATGGACGGCAAATGGGCTGACATGGTAGAGTATGCTGGCGAACCTGTGCTGGTCATCATAGAGGGGCTTACGATGTATCTCACAGAAGCTGATGTGAAGAAAATATTCGACATAATAGACAGGAAATTTACTCATGCTACAGTGTTCGTAGAGACTATGGCTCCGTTAATGGCAAAGCATATCAAGGAGAAATCCATCCATGGAAGCCATGCCAGGTTCTCCTGGGGCGTGTCAAATGGAAAGAAGCTGGCGGAGATCATACCGAAATACAGAAACATAGAACAGCACAGTCTTGTAGAAGGAATGGCTGAGTTCATACCGGTATATAAAGTCATTGGCAAAATACCATTTGTCAGCAATATATCAAACAAGATAGTAGTGATGGAAAAGTGATAAAAAAGAGTTGACATAAAGTTAAAAGCCATTTATTATACAGTAAAAATGCAAATGATTTGCAAATTCAAAAAAGAGGAATATTATGGCGAGGGAGTATAAAACGAGAATAAGTCAGGCTATAGAGGCATTTGCCACTGAGAGGCAGGACAGAGGGTTTTGCGCGGCTGATGTAAGTGTGTATTTGGATGAGAATGGCATAGATGCGAATACAACAACTGTATATCGCAATCTTGACCGCATGGTTATCCAGGACAAATTGATAAAGTATCAGAGTGCTGATGGTGGTTCAAGTATGTATAGAATGGAAAAGGCTGATCATAGTTGTCACGAACACCTTCATATGCAGTGTGTTAAGTGCGGAAGAGTCATACATATTGACCGCGATACCATGAATCACATAGCTAAAGGAGTTCAGGAGAGGTATGGATTTATGATCGACTGTGACAGATCGTCGATATGTGGTATTTGCAAAGATTGTCAGAGACGTTGTGGAGTTGCTGTAGTCTAAACTAAACGTGATTGTTACAGATGGGATTGTATCGTTACGGTCACAACGAAAACTATATATCCCCCAATTTCTAAACATGAAAAGGAGGTGTGCAGAATGAGTAAAAAGAGAATAATGTCATGGATTCTTATAGTGTTCTTTGTATCGGGAGTACTTTTCTCTTACGGCTATATTGCGCGCAATGTGGAGCATGACTGTACGGGGCAGGAATGTCCTATATGTATGCATTTGCAGCAGGCTGCACAGTTCCTTTCAAATATAAAGATAATGTCAACTACGCCAGTGTTCCTGGCGTTCTTAAGTGTGTTCACACTTGGAGTTGTATTGGTGTATACCCACGAGTATTGTACCGATACGCTCGTTTCCCTGAAGGTGGAATTGCTGAATTGATTTAAAGTACGGATATTGACTGAGAATTGCGTCTGGAAATACATCTAAAGATAATGGCGAATGCTTATTATTGGTGTTTTTTGATCTAGAGGCAGTTTATTAAATTTACCCAATTATAGGCATCAAAATATGCCTGTCAATTTTATCAATCAATTCGGAGGTTTATTGATCATTATGAAAAATAGAATATTTGGCCTTGTTATGGCATCGGTACTTACTGTTTCAGCATTTTGTGGCTGCGGAGCATCAAGGACGGCAGCAGATTCTGATCAGAAAGGGGGCAGTGCTCCTGAAAATGCGGCAAATGCTGCGGCATATAGCATTGTATGTACGACTTTTCCTCAGTATGACTGGATCCGCAATATTATAGGCGATGATTTCGACAAGTTTCAGCTTACTATGCTGCTTGATCAGGGCACGGATCTTCACAGCTATCAGCCAACTGCAGAGGATATAGCAAAGATAGCTGACGCAGATATGTTTGTGTATGTTGGCGGTGAGTCTGACGGCTGGGTGGAAAGTGCCCTGAAAGAAGCGACTAATAAGGATATGAAGGTTGTAAACATGCTTGACGTTTTGGGAACTGCAGTCAAAGTCGAAGAGGTAGTTCCAGGCATGCAGGCAGAGGAGGAAGAGGAAACCGAAGAAGGGGAAGGGCATGAGAATGATGAGCATGTGTGGCTATCATTGAGAAATGCGGTAACACTTACTGATGCTTTGTCTGAAAATATACAGGAGATTGATCCGGCAAATAAGGAAGATTATGTGGAGAATGCAGGCAAGTACGTGGATAAGCTCAATGATCTTGACGGAAGATATGCGCTTACTATATCTAAGGGAAAACGTCAGGCGATTCTGTTTGGCGACAGATTCCCTTTCCGATATATGGCGGATGATTATGGGCTTACTTACTATGCTGCATTTGTGGGATGCAGTGCTGAGTCGGAGGCAGGCTTTGAGACTATAACATTTCTTGCGCATAAGGTGGATGAGTTAAAGCTCCCAGTTATTCTGACGATAGAGGGCGCGGATCACAATATAGCAGAGTCGATAAAGAACGCGACCGAGTCAAAGAATCAGGAGATACTGACAATGAACTCAATGCAGTCTGTAACCGCAGAGGATGTGGCTGATGGAGAGACATATCTGAACGTGATGGAAGATAACCTGAATGTACTGTCTCAGGCGTTAAATTAATTGCGGCTTAACTAGATGGACTGATGTTTAAAGGAATAGGAGAAAACAAATGTCATATATAACGTGTAAAGACCTGGCAGTCGGGTACGACGGAAGATCAGTTGCGTCAGGTCTTAATTTCAGTATAGACAAGGGAGACTATCTCTGTATAGTTGGAGAGAACGGAGCGGGAAAGAGTACCTTGGTAAAAACTCTACTTGGGCTGCTGAAACCGGTTTCAGGAGAGATAAAGTTTGGCGATGATCTGACATCGCATGATATAGGCTATCTGCCGCAGCAGACACCTGTGCAGAAGGATTTCCCTGCGACTGTATGGGAGGTAGCTTTGTCGGGCGCACTGACTAAGTGTGGAGCGCGTCCTTTTTATGGCAGAAAGGAAAAGCAGCTTGCACAATCTCAGCTTGAAAGACTTGGGATATGGAATATACGCAGGGAATGCTACAGGCATTTGTCAGGAGGACAGCAGCAGCGCGTCCTTCTGGCGAGAGCCTTGTGTGCAACTGAGAATCTTCTTCTGCTTGACGAACCGGTAACTGGCCTCGATCCAGTCGCGACGGCCCAGTTCTATCAGATGATACAGCAGTTAAATGAAAATGGTGTGGCAGTGATCATGATATCACATGATCTGAGGGCAATAGATTGCGCCAGACATGTACTTCATATGCATCATGGAGGCTCGTTCTGGGGTAGCAGAGATGAATATAAGAACAGCAGATATTGGGATATCATTTCAGTAGAATATGAGAAAGGCGGTGGACAAAGTGCAGCTCATTAATAAATTAACTTACTATATACAGTATCCATTTGTCAGGTATGCGCTTATCGTTGGAGTTCTTATAGCTTTGTGTTCGTCACTTTTTGGTGCAACATTGGTTCTTAAAAGATTCTCATTTATTGGTGATGGTCTTTCTCATGTAGCATTTGGTGCAATGGCTATAGGCTCAGTCCTGAAACTGACAAATAACACGGTCATAGTCATGCCGGTGACTGTAGCTGCTGCAATTCTCATACTTATGTCAGGGCAAAATGCAAAGCTTAAAGGCGATGCAGCTATAGCTATGATGTCCGTCGGAGCTCTTGCTGTCGGTTATCTGATAATGAATGTGTTCTCCACGTCAGCGAATGTATCTGGTGATGTGTGCTCTACATTGTTTGGTTCAACCTCAATACTTACATTGACAATGGGAGAAGTGTGGTTGTGTATAGTGATGTCAATATGTGTAATAGTGTTTTTCTGTTTGTTCTATAACAGGATATTTACGGTCACATTTGATGAGAGCTTTACAAGAGCAATCGGGAAAAATGCAGGGGCATATAATCTGGCTCTGGCTGTGATAATCGCTGTGATAATAGTGCTTGCGATGAACCTGGTGGGCTCCCTGCTCATCACGGCACTTCTGGTATTTCCTGCACTTTCGGCAATGCGAGTTATGTATAGCTTCAGGTCAGTGGTATTATATTCGGCTGTACTGTCAGTTGTGGGAACTTTGACCGGCATGCTGGTATCTATATTATTTTCAACACCGGTAGGATCTACGATCGTTGCATGCGATATGGTTATATTTGCATTTAACAGTATAGCAGGGAAAGTGATGAGGAGATAAGAATATAAACTCGGTGGAGATGCCGTATATCCAGATGATTACCCGGCGGATCAGAGCCAGGTTGTAGTGACGGGAGTATTTGAAACTTACACAGAGGAGGCTGGACAGACATTTTATTATTGCAGGCTGAGAGATGCAGAATATCAACTGATACCGGAAGATGATCAGTAGAATATAAACAGCATAATGTTATGTAGAATCCGGGCAGATTAAAATGTCCGGATTTTATTTGTACAAGTGGTGAGTTAGGATCGCGCCAGCGAAAAAAGTTTGTCGAATGGTGGGTTAACTTGAGAAAATATGGCAAAATGTCGCAAGCATATTAAAAAACATTAAAAATAGCTAAAAAATGATAAAATTACCTAAAAAATAGTTTGATATATTATGAAAACTGTGCTAATTTTGAATAAAGGTAAATATTCAGCCGTGCAGGATAAGAACAGCGGATTCGACATGCTTGCATGTAAGAATCAGGTGTTCTTATCCTGTGGTGACTCGAATAGAGTCACCGCCCCCATACAGTGAGCAAAATAGCTGCGCAGCAGCGAAAGAGCACGGGAACCGTGCGGTTTTGCGAATGTATGGTCGGCTGAATACATTAAAATACATAGAAGGGAAGCGATGAAGTGAAAGAGAAATACAGAGATGTGCAGAAACTTACGGATAATCCGTTCCTCAATCTTTATCATATAGATGCGGTTGACACAGATGGAAAAGACTTCAATTATTACTTTGCTTCAAGGAACAAAGAAAACAATATAAAGCTGAAGACCCATGATGTAAGACCGGAGGGCATAGTCATATATGGCGTGACGACTGAGAATGAGCCAAAGCTTGTACTCATAAAGCAGTACAGATATCCTCTTGATGCGTACATATATGAGCTTCCTGCGGGACTTGTGGATGGAGATGAGACTCCTGCACAGGCGGCGGTCAGAGAGATGAAGGAAGAGACTGGGCTTTCCCTTGAAGTATATGAGGGCGGGGCAGAGCTCTACAGAAGACCGTTCTATATGGGACCAGGATTTACGGATGAGATGAGCTGCGCAGTATTTGGCACGGTGACAGGAACACCCAATCTTGACAGCAAGGAGAGTACAGAGGACATTCAGGTCATACTGGCAGACCGCGCTGAGGTCAGGAGAATCTTGACAGAGGAACAGGTATCCCTCAGGGGAGCATACCTCATGACACATTTTCTCTCGGATGGAGATCCGCTGGGATTTCTTAAAATTTAGAAGACGTCGGATAAAAGGAGAAGTTTAAAATGAGTTACAGAGACACATATGATTTTTGGATGACAGATGATTATTTCGATGATGACACAAAGAAAGAACTTGCAGCTATAGCTGGCGATGACGCCGAGATCGAAGACAGATTCTACCGTGATCTCGTATTTGGAACCGGTGGACTACGTGGGGTTATCGGGGCCGGAACAAACAGAATGAATTTCTACACTGTTCGTAAGGCAACACAGGGACTTGCAAACTTTATAGTAAAGCAGAATGCCCAGGAGAAGGGCGTAGCAATAGCGTATGATTCAAGAAAGTATTCACCGGAGTTTGCCGCTGAGGCTGCTCTCTGCCTATGTGCAAATGGAATCAAGGCTTATCTTTTTGAGTCGCTCAGACCTACACCGGAGCTTTCGTATGCAGTCAGAAAACTTGGATGCACAGCCGGCATCGTTATAACAGCAAGTCACAACCCACCTGAGTACAATGGTTATAAGGTGTACTGGGAGGATGGCGCACAGATCACGGCGCCAAAAGACAGAGAGATCATTGCAGAAGTCAAGGCTGTGACAGATTTCCACGCAGTAAAGACTATGGATAGGCAAGAAGCCTTAGATAAGGGACTTCTTACCATCATAGGTGCAGAGATAGATGACGCATATATGGAGGAACTCAAGAAGCAGATCATCCATCCGGAGATCATCAAGGAACAGTCGGAGAATATCAAAATCGTGTACACACCGTTCCACGGAACTGGTCTTGTGCCTGTAAAGAGAGTTCTGTCCGAGCTTGGTTTCAAGAATGTATACATTGTTCCTGAGCAGGAGCTTCCAGATCCTGAGTTCACAACACTTGAGTATCCAAATCCGGAGGATCCAAAGGCATTTGAGCTTGCACTTAAGCTGGCAAAGGAGAAAAATGCGGACATCGTTCTTGCGACAGACCCGGACGCCGACCGTCTTGGAATATACGCGCTTGATACAAAGACTGGCAGATACATGCCATTTACAGGAAATATGTCGGGACTTATAATCGCCGAGTATCAGTTCAGAGAGAGAGCAAAATGCGGTCTTATGCCGAAGAATCCGGCGATGGTCAAGACTATTGTAACTACAAATATGGCTGACCCTTTGGCGGCAGATTACAATGTAAATCTCATCGAGGTTCTCACAGGCTTTAAGTTCATCGGTGAACAGATAAAATTCTTCGAGCAGAATAACTCATACAATTTTGTGATGGGTATGGAGGAGAGCTACGGATGCCTGGTTGGAACATATGCCAGAGACAAGGATGCTCCGGTTGCGGTTATGTGTCTCTGCGAGGCTGCTGCATACTGCAAGAGCCAGGGAATCACTCTGTGGGATCACATGCTCGATCTCTATGAGAAGTACGGATACTACAAGGAAGGTCTCTACACAATAACACTCAAGGGTGTTACGGGAGCAGAGAAGATAAGAAGGATCATGTCTTCACTTAGATCAGAGTCCATCACTCAGATAGATACACTCAAGGTTCTCAAGGTTCGTGATTACGAGAAGAATACTATCACAGATCTTGCCACAGGAGTAGTAACAGAGTCAGGACTTCCACAGTCCAACGTTCTCTACTATGACCTTGAGGATGGCGCGTGGGCATGCGTACGGCCATCAGGAACTGAGCCAAAGATCAAACTTTACTATGGAATCAAGGGAACAAGCCTTGAGGATGCCGATGCAAAGCTTGAGTCTCTTCAGGCTGCACTTGTTGAAAAGCTCAATAAGCTTGCAGAATAATTGGCGGAGTAATTTGCTGGGTAATTGATAACGATAAAATTATCGCAGAGAGCGGTGTTTTTCTGGAAAGAGATACAAAATTCTCCTCGGACAGCACAAAAAGGCTGTCTGGGGAGAATTTTTTGCGTTGCGCAATAAAGTGATATAAAACGCAAGATTAAATATTGAAATAAAAAACACATTAATCTAATATTTAATTAAGTAAAATTAGCTAAAAAAAGAACTAAACAAAATATGCGAAAACAAGCTGGTCAGACAGTGTTTTGCGACAAAAACGGCATATGACAAGCATAAAACAAGCATAAGACAAGAGAATGTGCGTTGAATATACATCGGTATAACAGGGATTAGTAGTTTGGAAAAAAGGGGGATCTAAGTATGGATGCAGAACAGAAATATGAGATGTGGCTTGGCAGTGACCAGGTTGACGAGTATACAAAGAAAGAGCTTATCAGTATCAGAGATAATGCAGAAGAGATTGAGGACAGATTCTATACAAATCTGGAATTTGGAACAGGCGGACTTCGAGGCGTGATGGGAGCGGGAACAAACCGCATGAACATATATACAGTCCGCATGGCGACACAGGGAATAGCAAATTATCTGGCAAAGCTCGGAATATCAGAGCCGTCGGCAGCTATAGCATTTGACAACAGAAACAATGCTTCGCTGTATGCGCTTGAAACTGCTCTCTGCCTGTGTGCAAATGGTGTGAAGGTGTATCTGTTTGATGCACTCCGCCCGACACCGGAGCTTTCATTTGCGGTCAGATATCTGCACTGCAATATCGGAGTGAATATAACAGCAAGCCACAATCCGAAGGAGTACAACGGATACAAGGTTTACTGGGATGACGGGGCCCAGATCGTATCTCCACAGGATAAGGAGATCATTGCAGAGGTCAACAATATAGAAGATTTCTCCATGGTTAAGACTATGGACAAGGACGCTGCAATAGATGCAGGACTGTTGAATGTGATCGGTCAGGAGATCGATGACGCATATATAGGAGAGCTTCACAAGCTTGTCATGAATCCGGAGGAGATTCAGAAGGCGGGAGATCTGAAGATCGTATATTCTCCGCTTCACGGAACAGGCCTTAAGCCTGTTACAAGAGTTCTCAGCGAACTTGGTTTCAAGGATGTACATGTCGTTGAGGAGCAGGCTGTTCAGGATGGTAATTTCCCAACTGTAAAGTCCCCAAATCCTGAGGGCGCAGAGGCGTATGCCCTGAGTCTTGAGCTGGCGAAGAAGGTCGGCGGCGAGCTTATACTTGTCACAGATCCTGATGCGGACAGACTTGGGATGTATGGATATGACAGCAAGAATAATGAATATAAAGAATTTACGGGCAATATGTTCGGTGCGATCCTTTGTGATTACGTGCTGATGCAGAGATCCCGGAGCGGAAGACTGCCTGAGAATCCGGCGATTGTAACTACGGTTGTTATCACCAATATGGTCAAGGAGATATGTAAGAAGTACGACACCTTCTGTGACTGCAACAACCTGATCGGATTTAAGAATATAGCATCGAGAATGAGAGCTTACGAGCAGACTGGCGAACACAATTATGTGTTCGGGCTTGAGGATACATTTGGTTGTCTGCCTGGCACATATGCAAGGGACAAGGACTCGGTCGGAACACTGATGCTTCTCTGCGAGGCTGCGGCATACTACAAGAACCGTGGAATGACTCTGTGGGACAGAATGGTTGAGCTATGGCAGGAATATGGATTCTACAAGGAGAAGGTTCAGACTATGAAGTTTGACGGACGTGAGGGCGCTACAAAGATACAGTCTATGATTCAGACTTTGAGAGATAATCCGGTCCGGAAGGTCGGCGCTTACAGTGTGGAGAAGATCTACGACTACAAGCTCGGAACAGAGACAGACGCCGCAACAGGCAAATCCGAAGCGGCAGTTCTTCCAAAGTCCAACATGATATATTACCAGCTTGCGGATGGCGCGTGGTTCCTTGTGAGACCTTCAGGCACAGAACCGAAGATCAAGTTCTACCTCGGGGTAAAGGGAAGCTCTCAGGAGGATGCGGCAGAGCAGCTTGACGAGCTTGCAGCAAATGTGAAGGCGATGTTCTCGTAAAACGGGATGATTGGTAAGAAACGGAATGGCTGGCAAATAAATGTCAGCAGAAAATAGGTTCGAAGATCGCGGTCGCGACTAAAAATAATTACAAGGTGGAGGTAAAAAAGATGAGTTACATGGACGAATACAAGTTCTGGCTTGAGTCAGACTGCTTTGATGAGAAGACCAAGGAAGAGCTTAGAAGTATCGCAGATGATGACAAAGAAATCCAGGACAGATTCTACAAGAATCTGAAATTTGGAACCGGCGGAATGCGCGGAATCATGGGTGCTGGAACCAACAGAATGAATATATATACAGTTACAAAGGCAACACAGGGACTTGCAGATTACATACTTGAGGTTGGCCCTGAGGCTGCTAAGAGAGGTGTAGTAATTGCACATGACTGTCGAAATATGTCAGCAGAGTTCACGGAGGCATCAGCTCTGTGTCTCAACGCAAATGGTATTAAGACTTATGTGTTTGATGCACTCCGTCCTACTCCTGAGCTGTCATTTGCAGTAAGGGAGCTTGGATGTATAGCCGGAATCGTGGTGACAGCGAGCCACAATCCACCTGAGTACAATGGCTACAAGGTGTACTGGGAGGATGGCAGCCAGATCGTATCCCCTCAGGATCAGGATATCCTGAAGCATGTGGCGGATGTTGAGAGATACGAGGATGTCAAGACCATGGACAAGGGCAAGGCGGTTGCAGACGGTCTGTTCTGTATGGTTCCTGCAAGTGTTGATGAGAACTACTATCAGGCGCTCATAAAGCAGACTATCCACGGCGACATCATTCCGAAGGTTGCAGACGATATCAAGATAGTATACACACCACTTCATGGAACAGGAAATGTACCTGTAAGGGAAGTGCTCAAGAGACTTGGCTTCAAGCACGTATATGTTGTAGAGGAGCAGACTGTTCCTGACGGAGACTTCAGTACAGTCAAGTCACCAAATCCGGAGGAACCATCAGCATTTGCCATGGGAATAGAACTGGCAAAGAAGGTTGATGCGGACGTTATCATGGCAACAGATCCTGATGCAGACAGACTTGGAATATACGTCAAGGACAGCACAGGAATCTGGAAGGACACGGAATTTGCAGATGATCCTGCATATCCATATGTCCGATTCAATGCCAATATGACAGGTGCCCTGATAGCAGAATATGTATGCCGCGAGCAGAAGGCAGTCGGCAAGCTGCCGGCAAACGGAGCTATCTGTAACACGGTTGTCAGCACCAATCTTACAAAGGCGATAGCAGAGAATTACAACCTGAAATATATAGAGACACTCACCGGATTCAAGTACATAGGTGAGCAGATACTTCTCTTTGAGAAGAACAACACATACAAGTTCATCTTCGGAATGGAGGAGAGCTTTGGATGTTTGGTAGGAGACTACACTCGTGACAAGGACGCCTGCGCAGCCGTTGTCATTTTATGTGAAATAGCAGCGTTTTATAAGCTGCAGGGAGAAACCATCTGTAATGCCATGGAAGAGGTTTACCGCAAATATGGCTATTACTTTGAAGGTGCGTTTGGGATAACTCTAAAGGGTGTAGATGGTGCAGCACAGATTAAGGAGATGATGGAGAACTTCAGAAACCATCCACTTACGACCTTTGCAGGTATCAAAGTTACCGGTATGAGAGACTATGTGAGCGGAATCCGCAAGCCGCTTGATGGTGAGGAGGAGAATATGGGCCTTCCAAAGTCGAACGTGCTGTACTATGAGCTGGAAAATAATGCCTGGTTCGCGGTTAGGCCTTCTGGAAACGAACCAAAGATCAAATTCTATTTTGGCGTGAATGAAAACAGCCTAAAAAATGCCATGTCAAAGATAGACGAGATGAAAGCATGTGTGCAGGAACTTGTTAAATAAACAATCACAAAATATGGCAGAATTTACTGCCGAAAAATAAAAACATTCCTTCCATATACTACAAAATTTAACATACAAATGCACTTTCCAGCCAATGCGCTGAACAAGAGGGATCCCGGCTTTGAGGCTGAGGTCCCTTTTGTGAAAGTAAAATATAGTTAAAAATGCTAAAAATCTGTTTAAAAATTAACTAAAAAATGCTACAATGTATAAAGTAACTGCAGTGTGCGGCAAACGCGGATAGGAGTAGTATAGGAGATCATATGCCAGAAATAGAAAAAGAAATAGAAAAGAAAAATGTAAAAAGTATCGCTGGACATATCATAGATGAGAAAACCGATGAAAAAGAGAAGCGAGAGCCGGAGAGCGTTTTGGATGTGGATGAGCATATGTCTGAGAAGCAGAAGCTCAGTCTTATGAACAAACAGCAGAAAAGGGAATACATACTGGAGTATTATGCCCCGAAGGCTCTATTTGCACTTGTTGTTGTTGGCATAGTTGTATTCCTTGCCGTAAAACATTTTACGGCGGAATCTGCTGCACTCAACATCCTTGCGGTCAACACTACACAACAGGGATCCGCGGCGAATGACAAGGAGTATTATGAGGAATTCCTCAGTGAAAATGGTCTTGATGCGGAGAAGGAATATGTCAGTATAAGTACAGGAATCGGCGTGTCAACTGATCCGAATGATGCCATGAGTCAGGATAGTCTACAGCTTATGCAGAACAAATTCATGGCGAATGCGGTGGACGTGTTCTTTGCCGACACAGACCTTGTCATGAGTTTTGGAGAGTTCGGATATATGCAGGATCTTGATAAGGTGCTGACTGATGAACTGAAAGAAAAGTATAAAGATTCGTTTGTGTATGCAACGGTTATTGAAACGGGTGAGAAGATACCTGTCGGAATAAAGATCAGTGATAATTCTTGGGTGAAGGATACCGGTTGGTATGAAATGGATGCTGCAGTGGGATTTGGTGAGAATGCCAAGAATATGGATCTTGCACTTGAATTTCTTGAATATATAAGCAGAGAGTGATACCCATAAATAAAACGAGGAGACTATAGATATATATGAGCATAAGATATGATGAGGCAAACAGAATATTTGAACTTGATACGAGAAATACGAGTTACCGGATCGGAATCACCGATGAAGAGGGGTTTGTCGGACATATATATTATGGACAGAAGATTCGTCCGCAGAAATGTGATCAGTTTTTGAGAACGTGTGAGGCTCCTTTTGTTCCGTCCAAGAATAACAGGGAGAGATGTTCATTTATGGACACATTTCCGACAGAATATTCCGGAAATGGAATAGGAGACTACAGGGAGAGTTGTATTGCAGTAAAGACCGCAAATGGCAGCAGAACCGTTGATCTGAAATTTGTGGATTACGATATTGTAAATGGAAAGCCAGGGATTAGTGGCCTTCCGGCATCATTTGCGGGAGAAGAGGAGGTTCAGACTCTCGTTGTCCATATGATGGATGGGGGATGCGGCATTGATGTTGACCTGATATATTCTGTGTTTGAGGATGAGGATGTTATAACCAGAAGTGTGAGCGTGAAAAATGCAGGTGATAGGGATATCAGGCTCACAAAGGTATATTCTGCATGTATAGATATGGATGATGAGGATTTTGAGATGCTCACTCTCCACGGCTCATGGGCCAGGGAGAGACAGATCGAGAGACGCCCGATAGCTTATGGCAAGCAGAGTGTAAGCTCTCTCCGCGGTGAGTCATCCCACCAGGACCATCCGTTTATGGCATGGATGACAAAAGGTACAGATCAGACTACGGGTGATGTATATGGAATGCATTTTGTGTACTCGGGTAACTTCATCGCACAGATAGAGAAATCGCAGTTTGATTCCATACGCGCAGTCATGGGCATACATTCAGAGGGATTTGAGTGGTGGCTCACGCCTGGAGAGACGTTTACAGCGCCTGAGGTTGTGCTTACATACAGCCATGATGGACTTGGACAGATGACTAGAAATCTTCATGATTTTTACAGATGCCACATGATAAGGAGCAGATATCTTCACAAGAAGAGACCTGTCCTCATCAACAACTGGGAGGCTACATATTTTGACTTTGATACCGATAAGCTCCTTGCGATAGCAAAGAGTGCGGCAGAACATGGAATAGAGATGCTGGTCATGGATGATGGCTGGTTTGGACATAGAAATGATGACGCCACAAGTCTTGGAGACTGGTTTGTAAATGAAAACAAGATCAAGGGCGGTTTGAAACATCTTGTTGATGAGGTGAATAAGCTGGGGCTGAAATTTGGAATATGGATGGAGCCTGAAATGATTTCTCCTGATTCTGAACTTTACAGAAAGCATCCTGACTGGGCGTTTGCGGTTCCGGAGAGAACGGCTACATTATCGCGAAATCAGTACGTGCTTGATCTCTCGAGAAAAGAAGTTAGAGACTACGTGTATGAATGTGTGCATAACGTGATATCATCTGCAAATATTGAGTATGTTAAGTGGGATATGAACAGACAGCTCACGGATATCGGCAGCGTAGAATTCACCGGAGACAGGCAGGGAGAATTGGCTCACAGGTATGTGCTTGGAGTATATGAGCTGCAAGAGCGCCTTGTTAACGATTTTCCAGATCTTTTGCTTGAGAACTGCTCGGGCGGTGGGGCAAGATTTGACCCTGGCATGCTTTACTACAGTCCGCAGATATGGTGCTCCGATGACACGGATGCCATAGAGAGACTTTCTATACAGGAGGGAACGGAACTGATATATCCGCTTTCGACCATGGGCGCCCATGTGTCGGATTGCCCTAATCACACAGTTGGAAGGAGTACACCTTTTATGACCAGGGCACATGTGGCTCTGGCGGGAACATTTGGCTATGAGCTCGATATCACAAAAATAAGTGAAGAAGAACGTGCGATGATCCCTGAGCAGGTGTCTATGTATCATAAATATAATGATCTTGTAAGGGAGGGTGATTATTATAGGGTTGCATCGTACAGGGAAAATGGACTGTATGATTGCTGGATGGTTGTTGCAAAGGATAAGAGTGAGGCGTTGGTGACTTACGTTCAGGTACTTGGAAGACCTAATATGCACAGCAGAAAGATAAAACTTTTAGGGCTTTACGCGGCTGCAGATTACAGACTTGATGGTACGGACGAAGTGTATGGGGGAGATCTTCTGATGAATGCCGGGATGCTTGTGGAAGATATGCGTGGGGATTATATGAGCAGACTTTATCACTTTGTGCTTGACAATAGTTTAACTAAAAAATAAAATAAAATTAAGTTGTTTAACCACGTAAAATTTAAGTGAGAAGGACTAGTTATGGCAAAATCAGTAAAATTAGGAGACATAGCTGCCATTGTTGGCGTGAGTACCGTGACGGTTTCAAAGGCACTTTCAGATCAGAAGGGTGTCAGCGAGGAGCTCAGAGCACAGATCAAACAGTTGGCAGATGAGATGGGATATCAGTCACCATCTGAGATCAGAAAGAAGACGGCAAAGAAAAAGTATAATATTGGTGTTCTCATTCAAGAGATATACCTTGGAAAGTATCCGTCGTTCTATTGGCAGTTATATCAGGTGCTTAACAAAAAGGCGGTGACAAGAGGCTGCTTTACTATGCTGGAGTTTGTTACTAGAGATAGTGTATTGAACGCTGATATGCCTATGCTCTTGGAGGATGACAAGGTTGATGGAATAGTTGTTGTAGGTTCCATGGGTAAGGAATACCTGGAAAAGCTGGAGAAGACAGCCAAGGTTCCTATAGAATATGTGGATTACTATGACAATTCGAGACCGATAGACACGGTTATAGCAAACAGTTTCTATGGAAGCTATATGCTGACTAATTATCTGCATGATATGGGACATAGAGATATTGCATATGTTGGCACGATAGGTTCAACGAACAGTATAACTGACAGATATCTGGGTTATGTAAAATCATTGCTGGAGCATGATATTCCGCTCAGAGAAGACTGGGTTATTCCGGACAGAGATGTGAAGACGGGGCAGTTTGACGAGGAGAACTGCTTCAAACTTCCGGGGAATATGCCTACAGCGTTTGTGTGCAACTGTGATCTTGCGGCAGCTACGCTCATAAAGATACTCAATGCTGCGGGCTACAGAGTTCCTGAGGATGTGTCCGTTGTGGGGTTTGATAATTACTTGTATCCTGGAACCTGCGATATAGGCGTGACCACATACGAGATCAATATGCAGGAGATGGCAGAGAGAACCCTGCATAAGATTATAAAAAAGATATCCAACGAAAAATATACTGATGGCATATTTGTCGTGGATGGACGAATCGTGATAAAGGATAGCGTTGCCAGAATAGAGCGATAATGGAACGATAATAAAACTACATATCAATTGTAATGCAAATCGGAAATAGACACCGGTGCAGCCTGCTTGAAAGACAGCGGAGTTGTACCGGTGTCTTTTTTGAACAGATTTATAAAATGGTTTGTGTTCTCGATTCCAACCTGGGATCCGACCTCGTGGACGGACAGATCTGTTGTGAGAAGGAGCCTTTTGGCAGCATCGATCCTGCGACTGTTGAGATAGCGCATAGGTGATTCACCGAAGTGAAATGAAAATTCTCTGCATATCCTGTATCTGCTGATCCTGTAAGTTGCCTCGAGGTCATCAAGCGACAGCGGTTCGGCGTAGTTTTTATCCATCTGATTCTTTACCGATAAAAGGTAAGAAGGCACACAATCCATCTTCTTGGATGAGTTTTCAATAAATACACATAATTCGGTCAGGATATCATTGAACCATTTGGAAATTCTGAAAATATCGGTGGCAGACAACTCCCCTTGGAGTCTGCTTATCAGTGAAAGATGGCTCCAGAGTACAGAGGCTCCGGCAGAGTCCTTTTTATAATATATGGATTCGGGGAGAAACTCGTGATACAGGCGAAGCGGAGCTCCGAGGATGAATGCCTCGTAGAAACGACACTTGCCGTTCGTGGCGTATGTTATTTCTGATCCTGCCTCAAAAAGTGCGGCTGTATTCTTGGAATATGATGATTTGCTGCTGCCTGATGTTACTGTAAGAGTTCCTTCATATATATAGAAGAAATGGTAACACGGGATGAAAGAGAAGGTATAACTGCATGAATAAGCAAAAGAATTATCGCCGCTGGCAAGAAGATGAATCAGGCCATCGTTAATCATTGATTCTTCATATGTAAAGAACGCACTGTGGAATCTTGCGTTGTCAATATCTTTCTGAATATTGTAACCTGACAGTACAGTGCAGGAAATTAATTCTTTAGCTAACATGTAAACCACCTCCTACCCATAATAATACAATTATTAAACAATCATCACAAGCTAAAAGCGATATAAATTAGTGGCTAATTAGCTAAAAAAACAATAAAATACTAATTAAAGATAAAAACGTATGGATAAAATGTCTATTTGATATTGAAAAAAGGCAACCATAATGGTAAAATTAACGAAAAATACAAGATATGGTGATTAATAACAAGTATGAGTGATGACTAAAAAATAAATTAATGTATACTTAATATAAAGTTAAAAACAAAGAAGGTTTTAAGGAGGACAAAACTATGAAATCAAAGCGTATTGCATGTATCGCAATGGCTGGTCTTATGGCAGCATCACTTGCAGGTTGTGGAGGCTCAGACAGCGATAACAAGGACACAGCAGAGGCAACAAAGGCTACCACAGAGGCAGCAGGAAGTGATTCAGCAGATGACACAACAGCTGATGCTGAGGGAATCAAGTCATATGCAGACATCCAGTTAGGAACAGACTTCACAGATCTTTCAGCGGAGATCAAGTTCTACAACAACAGAACTGATATGGACTCAGATGACTACGGCGGAAAGAACTGGAAGCAGTATCTTGAGGACTTCAACAAGGAGTATCCAAATATCAAGGTTGATGTTATCACAGATACAAACTATGCAGAAGATGCTCTTACACATCTTCAGTCAGGAAACTACGAGACAGTAATGTGTATCCCGGCAGTTGACATGGCAGACCTTTCAACATATTTCATGTCATTTGGCGATTATGATACAATGAGCAGTCTTGTAAATTACTCAAACAGATGGCTGTATCAGGGTCAGGTATATGGTGTACCTCTTGCAGCTACAACACAGGGTATCGTATACAACAAGAAAGTATTTGCTGATGCAGGTGTGACAGACGTACCTAAGACACCAGAGGAGTTCATCGCGGCACTCAAGGCAATCAAGGATAAGAATCCGGATTGTATTCCACTTTACACAAACTATGCAGCAGGCTGGACAATGGGAGCCTGGGATGATTATATCGCGATCACAGCAACAGGCGATGCTACATACAAGAACCAGAAGTTAGCCCATACAAAGGATCCATTCAAGAACTATGGCGACGATACACATGCTTATGCAGTATATAAGATCCTTTACGATGCAGTATCACAGGGACTTACAGAGGATGATTACTCAACAACAGATTGGGAGTCAAGTAAGGGAATGCTCAACAACGGCGATATCGGATGTATGGTACTTGGTTCATGGGCATACCCACAGATGGAAGCAGGCGGACCTAACGCAGACGATATCGGATACATTCCTTTCCCTATCTCAGTAAATGGTAAGCAGTACGCTTCATCAGGTGCAGATTACTGCTTCGGTATCAACGTAAACGCTTCAGATGATGAGAAACAGGCAGCTCTTGTATTTGTTAAGTGGATGACAGAGAAGTCAGGATATGCTTACAACGAGGATTCACTTGCAATTGTTCCCGGTTCAGAGTCAAAGATCTCATTCGACGGTGTTGACTTCGTTGCAGACGAGCCAGCTCTTGAGGGCGAGGAGGATTACCTCAATCAGCTCAATTCAGAGTCAGAGCTTAACGTAAGCAATGGTGGTAACGACAAGATCCAGGCCATCATCGAGCATGCTGCAAATGGCGACATGTCATTCGATGATATCATGGCTGAGTGGAACCAGAAGTGGTCAGATGCTCAGGAGTCATTAGGAATCGAAGTTACTGAGAAGTAATAAAGATTTCAATATAAATAAGTAAGAATAAGCTACAGACCGGGGCGGGGTTGCCCGCCCCGGTTTATTTTGAGAAAAATGTCATCAAACGAGTGTTTGATGACAGGCTACCAGCAGTGTAGCTCATGATTATAAAAAGGCGGTGGAATGAGTATGGCTAACAAAAAACAATCCGGCTTTGGTAAATGGGCGTCAAGCAGGAAGGGGCAGCAGGTTATAATATGCGCAGCCTTCGCAATTATCCCATTGCTTTTGCTATTAGTATTTACATATGTACCATTCGGAGAGATGGTTAAATTTAGTTTCTACAAGATGAAATATACGACGCCTGTAGAAAAGAGAGAATTCGTAGGATTAGAAAATTATATCGACGTGTTCACAAGAAAGGACTGTTTCGGTGCATTAAAGCTCAGTTTGTATTACATTGTAGGAGCACTTGTACAGTTAGTGCTTGCACTTTTTCTTGCAACTCTTCTGAGTTTCAAAGTAAAAGGTGGTAACCTTTTCAAGGGATTTATTTTCTTCCCTTATCTTATCAGTGGTATCGCTGTAGGTTTCATTTTCAAATTCTTCTTCACAAGAGGATTCGTGTTTGACTCAATTCTTCAGTTGTGTGGATTTAACTTAGACAACCTTCCATACTGGCTCAAAGACCAGAGTGTCAACAACTGGACACTGGTTTCAACCTCGGTCTGGAGATACCTTGGACAGATGATGGTTCTCTTCATTGGAGCTATCATGTCGGTAGATGCAGAACTTTATGAGGCGGCAGAGCTTGATGGTGCAAATAAATTCCAGCAGTTTAGATATATCATACTGCCAAGTATCAAGACAATCGTTACATTAAATGTAATTTTAGCAATAACAGGATCACTCAGTGCTTTCGAGCAGCCTTTCGTTATCACAACAGGTGCAAACGGAACAGGTACTTACTTCATCATCATGAACAAGATAGCACACACAAGCCAGAAGGTTGGTCTTGCATCAGCAATGGCCGTTGTACTTCTCCTTATCATACTTATATGTGCTGCGCTTCAGAAGCTGTTCTTTGAGTACATCTTCAAGGATTCAAGCTCAGATGATGAGAGTTATAAGGCAAAGAAGCTTCGCAAGAAACAGGAGAGAGATACCAAGAAATACGTGAAGCAGATGGCTGCTTCTGCGAAGGGAGGCAAGTAACATGGCAAGAGGAAAGACGGATGTGCCAAGCATAGCACCAATAAAAGAAAAAAGAACAGTTGGATATTATGTAAGAGGTTTCCTCAAGTACTTTGTACTCATATTCTTCTCACTGTGTGCGGTTGTACCTCTTATATCATGTATTACAACAGCCTTCAAGACAACAGATGAGTATAAGGCTACTGAAGGGCGTTGTAATCTACAACGAGTACTACGCTGCAAACCTTTACCTCATAAGCCCGGAGATCAAGACAATGGCTATCTCACTCTACAAGTTCGTAGGACCTATGGGAAGTCAGTACAACCTGATCTGTGCAGGTGTTATCATATCGATCATACCGGCACTTATAGTATTCCTCTGCTGTCAGAAACAGATTTACAGTGGTATTACACAGGGTGCTGTAAAGGGTTAATAATTTATTAGAAGAAGAGAGTTCATGAATATGAGAAATGAGATTCAAAAAGAATTAACAGATGCTATCATCCCATTCTGGGAGGCCCTGAGGGATGATGAGTACGGCGGATTTTATGGGTATATGGATTACGACCTCAACCTTGATAAAAAGGCTGAGAAGGGTTGTATTCTTAACAGTAGAATTATCTGGTTCTTCGCAAGTGCGTATAAGGCACTCAAGGACCCGAAGCTTCTAGATGAGGCTGCTCATGGATATGAATTTCTGAAAGAATATTGTATAGACAGGGAATATGGCGGAATATATTGGTCCATGAATTACGATGGTTCACCCAAAGATACGACAAAACACACCTACAATCAGGCATTTAGTATATATGCCTTATCCGCCTATTACGAAGCTTCCGGTGATTCGGAAGCTTTGGACCTGGCCCTGCAGCTTTTCCATACAATAGAAGAGAAATGTACTGACGAAGGTGGCTATCTCGAGGCATTTACAAGAGAGTTCAAGCCAGAGTCAAATGATAAGCTTTCTGAGAATGGTGTTCTCGCAGAGAGAACAATGAACACACTGCTCCATGCACTTGAGGCTTACACAGAACTTTATAAGGTATCCAAGGATTCCAAGGTAAAGGCGCGCCTGGAATGGCTGCTCGATGTATTTGCTGATAAGGTATACAATCCGGAGCTTAAGAGACAGGAAGTGTTCTTTGATAAGGATTATAACTCTCTGATCGATCTGTACTCATACGGACATGACATTGAGACATCATGGCTTCTGGACAGGGCGACCGAGGTGCTTGGAGAGGCAGAGTACACAGAGAAGATCACAAAGATAACAGATATCCTTGCAGAGCAGATATATGAGCTTGCTTTCGATGGACATTCAGTTCTGACAGAATGTGAAAAGGGCGTGCCATACACGGTAAGAGTATGGTGGGTTCAGGCAGAATCAATAGTAGGATTTATAAATGCTTATCAAAAGTCAGGTGATAAGAAGTATTACGAGGCTGCCGAGAAAGTCTGGGAGTACATAAAGGAATACTTTATTGACAAGAGACCGGGATCAGAGTGGTTCTGGGATCTGAATGCAGATGGATCACCAAGAGTCGGACGTCCTATAGTTGAGCCATGGAAGTGTCCATACCACAACGGCAGAATGTGCCTTGAGATTATGAACAGACTCGCTGACGGCAAATAAATAGCATTCAATTGCTTTCAAATTATAAGGAGAATGCCTAAATGATGAATGAGAAATATTATGTAGAGCTTGACAAACTGAACAAGCTTCTTGAGAGAAAGAATAAGAAGACAGATTTCTATAATGGAATCTATGACAGATATGAGTACCCTGTACTCACAAGAGAGATGATACCTCTCACATGGAGATATGACTTAAATCCTGAGACAAATCCATATTTCATTGAGCGTCTCGGCGTTAACGCTGTCATGAACTCAGGTGCTATCTACCTGAACGGCAAGTATTATCTTGTCGCAAGAATAGAGGGAAATGACAGAAAGTCATTCTTCGGCGTAGCTGAGAGTGACAACGGTATCGATGGATTCCGTTTCTGGGATTATCCAATCCTTCTGGACGATGTATGTCCTGAGGAGACAAATGTATATGATATGAGACTGACACAGCACGAGGATGGGTGGATCTACGGTGTGTTCTGTTCAGAGAGCAAGGATACAACTGTAAATGACCTCTCAGCAGCAGTTGCAGCAGCAGGTATCGTGAGAACAAAGGATTTAAAGCACTGGGAGCGCCTTGACAACCTCAAGACTCTTCGTTCCCCACAGCAGAGAAATGTTGTACTTCACCCTGAATTTGTGGATGGCAAGTACGCATTCTATACACGTCCAATGGATGATTTCATCGAGACAGGAAGCGGCAGCGGAATAGGATTCGGTCTCTGTGATGATATAGAGCATGCGGTTATAGACGAGGAGAAGATGACAAGTCTTCGTAAGTACCACACTATAACAGAGGCAAAGAACGGTGCAGGTGCACCTCCTATAAAGACAGACAAGGGCTGGATCCACATCGCACATGGTGTGAGAAATACAGCAGCCGGTCTCAGATACGTGCTTTATGCATTTGCGACAGATCTCAATGATCCTTCAAAGGTTATCGCTGAGCCATCAGGAATGCTTATCGGACCTCGCGGCGAGGAGAGAGTCGGCGATGTATCAAACGTTGTATTCACAAATGGCGCCATCGTAAACGAGAACAACGAGGTGTTCATCTATTATGCATCAAGCGATACAAGAATGCATGTTGCAACAACAACAGTTGACAGACTCATTGATTATGTATTCAACACACCTTCTGATCCGGGAAGAAGCGTTGAGTGTGTAGCACAGAGATGTGAGTTGATCAGGAAGAACCTTGAGTTCCTTAAGAATGCAGACAAGTAAGACAATAAAATGAACTGATCGCCTGACGAAATGGTGTTTGTGCTGAAGTAAGAACTCATTTCGTTCGGGTGGGAGATATAACGTGAAAAATATATATCCGGCGGGAGAGCTGGAAGAAAGAGGTACTTATGTCAGAAGTAAAAATGTTCAGCGAGCCTGTGCCAAACGTGCCATGGCAGGACAGACCGGCAAATGACAATCATGACGCTCCAATCTGGAGATATACAGAGAATCCTATAATAGGAAGAAACCCGGCAAAGGGTGTTGCAAGAATATTCAACAGTGCGGTAGTTCCATTTGAGGGAAAATTTGTCGGAGTATTTAGAGGCGAGCAGGTAAATGGAATTCCATACATCTACCTCGGAGAGAGCGAGGATGCTATCCACTGGAATATCAGCGAGGAGAAGATCAAGTTTGTTGATGAGAACGGTGAAGAGTTCATGCCTATATACGCATATGATCCAAGACTTGTAAAGGTAGAGGATACATACTATGCGATCTGGTGCCAGGATTTCTATGGCGCAGCGATAGGTATAGCAAAGTCAAAGGATCTCAAGACATTTGTGAGAATCGAGAACCCATTCCTTCCATTTAACAGAAATGCAGTTCTCTTCCCAAGAAAGATCAACGGTAATTTCGTGATGCTGTCACGTCCAAGTGACAGTGGACACACACCATTTGGTGATATATTCGTAAGTGAGAGTCCTGATATGGTTTACTGGGGTAAGCACAGACATGTCATGGGCAAGAGCAGCGAGTGGTGGGAGTCACTCAAGATTGGCGGCGGTGCAGCTCCTATCGAGACTTCTGAAGGATGGCTGTTATTCTACCACGGAGTATCAGGAACGTGTAATGGTTATGTATACTCAATCGGTGGAGCAATCCTTGATATCGACAATCCATCGATCGTTAAGTATCGTTGTGAGAACTTCCTTCTCACACCAGAAGAGTGGTACGAGGAGCGTGGATTTGTTCCTAATGTATGTTTCCCATGTGCTACTATTCACGACAGCGAGTCTGGAAAGATCGCCATTTACTACGGTGCAGCTGACAGCTATGTGGGCCTTGCATTCACAAAGCTTGATGAGATCGTAGATTACATCAAGTCGCACAGTGTGGTAACAACTTCTGATACCGAGATCGGTAGAAGATAGTTAGTTATATAGCGTAATGAGCCCCTACTCATACGCGGCAATTGTATTAATTTTTCTCATTTCCCAAGGCGGTGCCCGCCGCCTTCGGGGCCCCTCTTAAAAATAAATGTAATGGCAGGTGATTGCCAAAACTTTTAGACTATGACAGCCTGGCAGTAAGCCAGGCTGAATTTGGTTCTGAGAGCTTTGGCAATCATATGACAGATTTTGGATCTGATAAAAAACGTGTTATATGATTGAAAAAAGATATATTGCGTGGTCGAGACTTGCGCTTTCATAAAAAACTAAAAATAAAAGACTAAAAAGTCGGGAAAAGGACTCTGATGTATAGAAAAAAGGCAACAGATGCAATAAAATAACAGTGACATACATTATCATGGAAATGACGAGTGAAGAAGTCATAATCAATGTAAAAATATGATTCCTTCACCGTCTTATATAGAACAGGCAATTGGGGACAAACAAGAGTATCATACACAATATCTCACAACGTAGATTCTCCAATTGCCGTACGTCAAAAGGAGGAAAATGACAATGAACAAGGAAATACTTTTTTTAAATCCCGTGTTTACGCACAATATCTGGGGCGGTACAAAGCTCAGAGAAGAATACGGATATGATGTTGAGGGTGATGATATAGGCGAGTGCTGGGGAGTTGCGGCACATGAGAATGGCAACTGTACAGTGAAAAATGGCGAGTTTGCAGGTCAGACGCTTGCCGACTTATGGGACAGCCACAGAGAGCTGTTTGGCGGTATAGACGGTGTCAGATTCCCACTGCTTATCAAGATAATCGATGCAAAAGATGATCTGAGTATTCAGGTGCATCCGGACGATGCATACGCAGCAGAACATGAGAATGGTTCATTTGGCAAGATGGAGTGCTGGTATATTCTTGACTGCAAGGAAGATTCAACACTTGTAATCGGTCATAATGCAAGGACAAAGGAAGAATTGTGCGATATGATCGAAGGTAAGAAATGGAAGGAGTTTATCAGAGAGATCCCTGTTAAGAAGGGGGATTTCATTCAGATAGATCCCGGTACAGTACACGCGATCAAAGGAGGAATCACACTTCTTGAGACACAGCAGAACAGTGACATCACATACAGAGTTTATGATTATGACAGACTGAGCAATGGAAAGCCTAGAGATCTGCACGTAAAGCAGAGCATAGATGTTATAACAGTTCCTGCAAAGCCGGTTGAGGACAGCGTTATAAGTGTCAAGGCAGATAAGGCAAATGAACTCTGTGAGCTTATAAGCTGTAAGTATTACACAGTATACAAGATGGATGTTGAGGGAAAGGCAGAGCTGAATGTGGGCGACAAGCCATTCCTCATCATGTCTGTAGTTGCGGGAAGTGGAACAGTGGATGGAAACGCTATAAAGAAGGGTGATCACTTTATCCTGCCAAACGGATACAGCAACCCAGTGTTTGAGGGCAATATGGAGATCGTAGCATCCACAGTCAGCAAGTAAGATCCTGCCTTTGGAAGAGAATGTCAAGGGGGATAGTTATGAAGAGAAAGACGATAGGTGTTCTGGTAGGCGGAATCACGGATGATTTTACGAGGCTGCTCTGTCATGGGGTTATAGAGAGAGCAAAGACACTTGATGTCAATATAGTTGTTATTCCGGGTAAGTTCCTTGACCGGGAATACCCAGAAACGTCAGATATATATTATGAATATCAGTATCAGACACTGTTTTCCTATGCTACAAAGGAGAATCTGGACGGCGTTATTGTTGCATCGAGTTGTATTGGCTGCTTTGCAACCAAGGAGCGTATCAGCGAATTTATGAAAAGATATCTGCAGATGCCGTGCGTGATAGTGGCTGCAGATGAGCCTGATCAGATTTGTGTCAGATATGACAATGGAGCAGGCATAAGAGAAGGACTCAATTACATGATCGAGGAACTTGGTTATACAAGAATAGGCATGATAGGCGGTCCGGACTCCAATTATGATGCAAAGGAGAGAAGGAGAACCTACATTGAGGTGCTTGAGGCTCATGGAATAGAGTTTGATCCGGGACTTTATGTGGAGGGCAATCTTACATCGGAATCAAAAGAGGTTTTCAGAGATATTCTGGACAGAAATCCGGATATGCAGGGAGTGTTCTGTGTGAATGATTCCTGTGCATCTGGTTTTTATGAAGAACTTAAGGCGAGGGGCATTCTGCCGGGAAGAGATATATCAGTCATGGGTTACGATGATATTGAGTGGGCTACGCAGATATATCCGACGCTTTCGACTGTGCGTGCAGACGCGGGAAAACTTGGCTCAGAGGCTGTAAATCTTATGGTCAGGCTCATTGATGGCAAGCCGGTTGAGAGTAAGATACTTCCTACTGAGTTTATCAGAAGAGATTCATTCTGTAAAAAAGGCGGATCAAGAAAACGTAGTAAGAATGTCATTGAGGGATATCTCTCAATGAACCATATGCTCTCAGAGCAGTGGGAAGAGCGGAATAAGACTCAGTTAAAGATGAAGACATTTATCCAGAAGGTCTTGAGCTTTGACAGAGGCAACGACAGAAGTTATGGAGAGATTCTTGGCACTATGGACTGGCTGGACATAGAGAATGCATTTATATTCTTATATAAAGAGCCAATAATACATCTGATCGGTGAGCCATTTGAACTGCCTGACCAGTTATATCTCAAGACTAAGGATCTTAAAGAGAAGGTCAGCAGTGTGATCACTGTGAACCAGAAGGTGTCATCATCAAATCTCTATGATTTTGAGAGTCTCGGTGTGGAAGGAGCTGGAATATATGTACTCTTGCCGCTGTATTCTAACGAAATACTCTATGGAGTTCTTCTGTGTGATCTCACGGAAGGAGTTCTGGTGAATGGGGAGTTCCTTGGAAACCAGGTCTCAGCTGCTGTCAAGATGATCAATCTGCTCAAGACGAACGAGGAGATCATGAAGCGTCTTGAGGAGAGTATGGCGATCCTGCAGAAAAACAACATTATGCTTGACAATCTGTCAAAACAGGATCCCCTTACAGGAATCATGAACAGACGAGGTTTCTTTGACAGATCATTACAGCTGCTCAAGGAATGTGAGGAGCAGAAAAGGACGGCTACGGTATTCTATGCTGATATGAACAGTCTCAAGATCATCAATGACAGATATGGACATGATGAGGGTGATTTCTCTCTTAAAACCATAGGAGATATTCTGATCAAATCTGTAGGCGATAATGGAATCGTAGGCAGAATAGGCGGCGACGAGTATTGCTGTCTTGTACTCGGCCTTAAGGACTCTGACGCTGCAGATGCATTTGCTGAGGAAGTATACAGTTCATTTGAGAAGTTTAATGAGCACTGTGATAAGCCTTATAAAGTGAGTGTATCGCTTGGAAACTGTCAGATCGTAGAATATAACAAGAAAGGTCTTCAGAATGCCATGACTATGGCAGATGAGAAGCTGTATGAGGTGAAGAAGTACAGAAAGAAGGACGTTGTTAAGGTTAAGAATTGATAATTTATATAATAAATAAAAGGTATGATCAGGTTGCATAAGTGCAGCTTGATCATACCTTTTGACATTTGAGGATTGCGCGTTGTCATTGTTTTATTCTGAATGAAGACAGTATAATTAGTTATCTCCTGATTTCAGAGCTGAAAGCTCGGCTTTTAACTTAGCAATCTCTGAATCCTTCTCTGCAATCTTTTTATTCATTTCCGCCATCTGCTTTTCCATCTTGGCCTTTTCTTCCTGAAAAACATCCACAAAAGTAATGATCGATTGTTCTACCATATCTGTAACCTCCTCCGTTTCCTCGTACGCGGAATACAGTCTGGTATATAATACCTGGGTGAGTCTGTATAATTGCGCTCCATCTTCAGGTGTTATATTCCCGAGTTCAACGTTCTTATCTATATTTCCCATTATATCGGTTTTGATAAGGCTTTTCAATATTTCGATGTTCTCCGGAGTGCGAGATTTTTGATTCTTGAGCATTTCTCGAAGTTTTAAAAGAAAGAATGGGATGAGGATCACCATTTTTCTATTATTAATGTCTTCAGGAGAACAGTTGGCAAGTTTTACGACCGGGACCTCATAGTTTGTTTCCCTGTTGTGCCCGAAATCTATCAGCAGAGAATATGTATCGGGAACGGATCTGGAGACGTTGCTCAGGTATATAACGCAAGGCTCAGGGAATCGCACCCTGTATAGATATTGACCACCTTCATCATGCATTATTGTTTTTGCTTTGTCGGCATAACTTGCTCCGTAAGAAAATACTCTGAAAACGATAGTTTCGTCTTTTATCATCTGCGCCTCGATATGGTACGCATCAGAATCGTTTATCACCAGTATGGTGTCGGCCAGAGTTGTACTCATGGAACCATCGTCTTTGACACTCTCAGTCCAGTGATACGACACTGTTGCAGTGTCTGGATCATACGACATGTCGAACAGACCGTTGATCATATTTACAACAGCCTTTGAGGACAGCGTGAGTATCTTTTTAAAAGTGCTGTCAAATAAATTTCGTGTAACTGGCAAATAAAATCCTCCTTATGAAAAATTGGAGCAGACGCATTAAAGCGCTTGCGCGGGCGTCTGCGTGCTTCATAACATGTCGTCAAGCGTAGCTTGATGACCTACGCGCACATCAGTGCGCTTCCTCTGAAGGAATCCTCCCGCTTAGGCGGGTCCCTCCTTATGAAAAATTCTCGGCCGGTAGGCATACTTTAGGCGATTAAAATTGGTATGTCAATAGATTTGGGCAAATGCGCTTATAAAGCGAATTCGTGACGCTGAGAGTGGAAAAATGGGCTAAAAATGGGGGGGATTTTACTTTTTGTAAAATTTACGCTCCCAGGAAAAATGTCTAAAATGTATAAATACAGAAAAAATATCTAATAATACTTGTGTGATGCATATTGCGCATGGAGGTGTTATTGAGATGAAAAGAAATGATCATAGATGGAAGCTGGTTTCAGATTCCGGCTGCAGTCTGCTCGTGCCGGATGAATCGGATGGACTGGCTGGAATAGATATAGATTATGCTGAGGTTCCGTTTACAATATCTGTTGATAACACAGATTATATAGACGAATCGGGTATAGATATAGAGAAGATGCTTGAGCATATTGCAAATTGCCGGTCAGGCGGAAGAACTAGCTGCCCATCACCCCATGCGTGGCTAGAGGCGTGGGGGGATGCGGAAAATGTTATTGCATTTACGTTGTCAGCTGCATTATCGGGAAGTTACAACAGTGCTATAGCTGCAAGACACATGGCGCTTGAGAAGAATCCCGGCAGGAATATTGCGGTGATAAATACATGCGGAGCCGGAGTATTCCCTGAACAGCTGGCAAACATCATATATGAAGGAATTGAGGACGGGGATTCGTTTGACGCCATAGTAAGTGCTGCAGACAAAGCAGTGAGGGAGATACAGGTGATGTTTGCCTTGGGGAGTCTGGACAACCTGATAAAGGCGGGCAGACTAAATAAGCTTGTGGGGTATGCGGCTCATAGATTCAATATATCCGCAATAGGTGTGGCATCACCTGGTGGACGAATTGAACTCAGACACAAATTCAGAGGTATGAAGAAGATATATGGCAAGCTGATAGACACTCTCCGGGAGACGGGATTTACAGGGGGAGAGCTTGTAATAAGCCACTGTATGAACGAGGACGGAGCAGAGAAACTGGGGCATCTTATCAAGGCTGAATGGCTTGACGCGGATGTGAGCATCGTACCTGCAAGCGGACTGTGCAGCTATTATATGGGAAAAGGTGGGATGATAATAACATATCGTGAGTAGACTGATGTGTGGATAGATCATATAAAATACTTGGAATAGACAAAATAATGAAAAATAATTAAAAATAATGGAAGGCTGCCGCACCTTCTATTATTTTTTGTGTATTAACCTATTGACATAGTAGGTAAATGGGAATATCCTATTTTTGCGAGTCAGATATTGACTTATTGCGCCACAAAATGGCGGATGAGGGTGATGACTGGAATGATCGTGTATTTGTGGCAGGAATGTGGTCACACTCATATGTAAGGAGGATTTACAGATATGGTGATTTCTTCAAAGGGAGAATATGCCCTGAGGGTCATGGCAGACCTTGCCATAAACCACGACGGCAGATTTATTCCGTTAAAAGAAATAGTTCAGAAAGAGGAACTGTCCCAGAAGTATCTGGAGAGCATAATGCGCATGCTGTCCAAAGCGAATCTGATAGAGGCAGCCAGCGGACATGGCGGAGGCTACAGACTCAAAAAGGCTCCTGAGGAATATACATTGTGGGAGATACTTGAACTCACGGAAGGCGGGCTTGCCCCGGTGGCATGTATGAAGAACAGCACGATTACCTGTGACAGATCCAAGCAGTGTTATACTCTGCCGATATGGCAGGGCCTGGCTGAGCTGATACAGGAATATTTCCAGGGTAAGACACTGGCGGATATAGCCAGAAATGTGGAATGAGCAGAGTAATTTGATACAGGCAAAAAGATAATTAAAGCGGGACAATTGAATCGCCGGATATAGAAGTGATAAAGCAATTGCCGGGCTTGGTATAAAAGGAGGCAGACTGATGTCAGATAAAAAATTATTGGAAGTTAAGAATTTACATGTTGATGTTGAGGATAAACAGATCCTTCACGGTGTGAACCTGGAAATCGGCAAGGGTGAGACACATGTACTTATGGGACCTAACGGAACCGGAAAGTCAACCCTTGGATATGCACTTATGGGCAATCCTAGATATACAGTCAGAGAGGGCGAGATATGGTTTGATGGCAAGAACATCACAGAAGAGGCTGTCAATGAGCGTGCAAAGGCAGGAATATTCCTCTCATTCCAGAATCCTCTTGAGGTGCCTGGTGTGACACTCAGCTCATTTATAAGAAATGCCCTTGAGCAGAAGACCGGCAAGAGAATCCGTCTCTGGGATTTCAAGAAGGAGCTTGAGAGAACCATGGAGATCCTTCAGATGGATCCATCATATGCAGAGAGAGACCTGAATGTGGGATTTTCAGGTGGTGAGAAGAAGAAGGCTGAGATACTTCAGCTTCTGATGCTTAAGCCATCACTGGCAATCCTTGACGAGACAGATTCAGGACTTGACGTTGATGCAGTCCGTACAGTATCAGCAGGTATCGAGGAATACCAGAAGAACTGCAAGGGAAGCCTGCTGATCATCACACACAGCACCAAGATCCTTGAGTCACTTACCGTTGACTACACACATGTCATGGTTGAGGGTAAGATCATAGAGACGGGTGACGCATCACTTGTGGACAAGATCAACGAGTCTGGATTTGCAGAGTATGAAAGGATATAGAAGATGAAGGAAAAGACATATGTAGAGGACATAGACAGAAATATATATGACTTCAAGTATGACGACAAAGATGCCTATAAGCTTAAAGCTGGTCTCACACCTGAGATAGTTGAGCAGCTTTCTAAGGAGAAACATGATCCGGCATGGATGCAGAATTTCAGACTTGAGTCTTTACAGATATACAACAATATGCAGGTGCCTGACTGGGGCCCATCCATCGAGGGACTGGATATTGACAATATAGTTACTTACGTAAGACCAAATACCAAGATGAAGGGAAGCTGGGATGAGGTTCCTGAGGATATCAAGGATACATTTGAGAGACTTGGAATCCCTCAGGCTGAGAGAAAATCCCTTGCGGGAGTTGGTGCACAGTACGATTCAGAGCTCGTATACCACAATGTCCGTCAGGAGGTTGCGGATATGGGAGTTGTGTACACTGATATGGAGAGTGCACTCACAGGTGAGTATGCAGACATGGTGCAGAAGCATTTCATGAAGCTTGTCACCCCTCATGATCACAAATTTGCAGCACTTCACGGAGCTGTGTGGTCAGGCGGTTCATTTGTATATGTGCCACCTGGAGTAAAGGTCGAGATCCCGCTTCAGTCGTATTTCAGACTTAACGCAGCGGGCGCAGGTCAGTTCGAGCACACACTCATCATCGTCGATGAGGGGGCAGACCTCCACTTTATAGAGGGCTGTTCAGCGCCGAAGTACAATGTGGCGAATCTTCATGCGGGTTGTGTGGAGTTGTTTGTCGGCAAGAACGCAAAGCTCAGATATTCAACCATAGAGAACTGGTCCAAGAATATGTACAACCTGAACACCAAGAGAGCCCGCGTTGAAGAGGGTGGAACCATCGAGTGGGTATCGGGTTCATTTGGATCACATGTGTCATACCTTTATCCGATGAGCGTGCTCAAGGGCAAGGGCGCCAGGATGGAGTTCACCGGAGTTACATTTGCCGGTAAGGGACAGAACCTTGACACAGGAGCCAAGGTAGTCCATGCGGCACCTGACACAAGCTCATATATCAACACAAAGTCTATCTCGAAGGATGGCGGTATAAGTACATTCCGTTCGTCTGTTGTAGTGACAAAGGAGGCAGAGAACTCCAAGGCGGCGGTATCATGCCAGTCACTTATGCTCGATTCGATATCACGTTCGGACACAATACCGGCCATGGATATCAGAACCAAGAAGGTAAATGTGGGACATGAGGCACAGATAGGAAGCATCAGTGACGAGGCCGTGTTCTACCTGATGTCCAGAGGAATGAGCGAAGAAGACGCGAGAGCATGTATAGTCAGTGGATTTGCAGACAATGTATCGAAGGAGCTGCCGCTTGAGTATGCTCTTGAGATGAACAACCTCATCCGTCTTGAGATGAAGGGCAGCATAGGTTAAGGAGGTGCGGTGACATGGAGAACAATAACGAGATGAAAATCAACAAGCTCCCGGCAAAGACATGGTACTGGCTTCGCATGAACGACACAGCACTTAACTGGAATCCGGACATGACGGGATGCAGTGTGAAGATAGATGGCGGAAAGAAAGCTGATAAGCAGGCTTCTGATTTCGATGGAATAGAGACTGGTGCAGGAAGAGATGCGGACGTACTCTTCGCACAGCAGGCAGCAGGAAGTGTACTTGTTGCGGACGAGACCAATAAAGGGCAGACAGTGCACGTGCTGATAAATGGAACCGGGGCAAATGGCAGCAGCGGCTATGCTTACGTGCAGGCAGATGCAGGTTCAGACATGACAGTAATAGAGACATTTGGTGAGAATGCGGAGGGCGGCAGCCTGGCATTCAGAACACGCTTTAATATAGAGAAGGACGCACATATACGTCTTGTGCAGATATTTATGCAGGATGAGAACACGACCATACTCAACGATGTGGGAAGTGAGTGTGCAGAGAACGGACAGCTCGATGTACTTCAGATATTTATCGGCAAAGGCAACCTGTACAACGGCGTGAGAACTGAGCTTATCGGTAAGCGTGCTTCAACCAACATGGATATAGGTTACCTGGGACAGAAAAAACAGGTTATAGATATAAATCTTGTAGTGAACCATATAGGCAAGAAGACCAACTGCAGCATACAGGTGGATGGAACACTTAAGGATGCGGCTGAGAAGATATTCAGAGGTTCGATAGATTTCAAGACAGGTTCATCGGATTCAAAGGGAGCTGAGACAGAGAATGTACTGCTTCTCGGCGATGATGTGGTGAACAAAACTATACCACTCATCCTCTGTGCAGAGGAGAATGTGGAGGGTTCACATGGAGCGACCATCGGTGAGCTTGACGAGGATACGTTATTCTACTTCGCGTCAAGGGGAATCGACATGGAGACAGCCGAGGACATGATGACCAAGGGCAAGATGGAGGTCCTCTACCGCAAGATCCAGGACGAGAACACAGAGAAGCTGGTGGAGAAGCAGCTTGCGGAGGTAATGGAATATGACAGACAGGAATTATAGAGAGGATTTTCCTCTGTTGAGGAATAACGATACAGCATATATAGACAATGCGGCCACAGCACAGAAGCCACAGGTGGTCATAGACGCTGAGAGAGAGTTCTACGAGAAGAGCAATGCGAATCCGCTCAGAGGCTTCTATCCACTCAGTCTTGAGGCTACAGAGAAGTATGAGAGTGCCAGAAAGGTTGTGAGAGATTTCATCCATGCGGATTCCGAGAAGGAAATAATCTTCACAAGGAACACCACGGAGAGCCTTAATCTTGTGGCATACAGCTATGCACTTAACAACCTGAAAGCCGGCGACGAGATAGCGGTCACCATCATGGAGCACCACAGCAATATGCTTCCATGGCAGATGGCAGCCAGAGTCACAGGTGCAACTCTCAGATATCTCGACTGCGAGAAGGATGGAACGCTGACTGACGAGACCATCAATGCCGGCATCAATGAGCACACGAAGCTGCTTGCTGTCGGACATGTGTCAAATGTTCTCGGATGCGTGAATCCGGTCAGAAGGATGGCTGACAGAGCGCACAGCTTTGGTGCGGTTGTCGTAGTTGACGGTGCGCAGAGTACACCGCATATGACTATAGATGTGCGTGAGCTGGGTGCAGATTTCTTCGCATTTTCAGGTCATAAGCTGATGGGACCTATGGGAATAGGAGTGTTATACGGAAGACAGGAGCTGCTTGACGCGATGCCTCCATTCATGTCAGGTGGAGAGATGATAGATTCGGTTTCAAGAGATGGTGCGGTATATGCGGAATTGCCTCACAAGTTTGAGGCTGGTACAGTCAATGCGGCTGGAGCTGCGGGACTTGCGGCTGCTATAGGCTACATCAAAGAGGTTGGATTTGACTATATAGAAAAGAGAGAGCTGGAGCTTACCACCCGTGCCATGGAGGGACTTGCGAAAATACCTCATGTGCATGTGATCGGTTCGGACAAGCCGGAGAATCACACAGGAATAGTCGCGTTCACCATAGACAATGTTCACCCGCATGACGTCAGCGAGATCATGGCTGCGGATGGAATAGATGTGAGAGCAGGACATCACTGTGCACAGCCACTGCTCGTCCACCTTGGCGTGTACAATACGACAAGGGCAAGCTTTATGTTCTACAATACAGATGAAGAGGTAGATGCATTTGTGGAGAGCGTTGCAAATGTGAGAAGGAGAATGGGATATGCAGAATAATATTCAAAACAGGAATTTTTATAATGAGATCCTTACAGAGCACAATATGAGACCTGAATTCAAATATGATCTTCCGGCGGCAAATGTGGTCCTGGAGGGTGTAAATCCCAACTGTGGTGATGACATCTGGCTCAAGCTCAAGGTTGAGAACGGAGTCATCGAAGATGGATCATTCGTGGGAGACGGATGTGCTATATCCCAGGCGTCGGCAGATATAATGCTTGGAATGATCATAGGAAAGACCAAGGAGGAGGCCTTGAAGCTTGGGCAGCTCTTTCTGAAGATGATACAGGGAGAGGCTACAGACGAGGAGATAGACCAGCTTGAGGAGGCATCAGCGCTCAAGGATATAGCGCATATGCCGGCAAGGGTAAAGTGTGCGGTCCTCGGATGGCACACCCTTGAAGAAGCGTTGAAGAATATATCATAAGGGTGGATTCCTTATGATAATGCGGGCGCTGCGCGAAGCGCATCGGAATGCGCCTGCTCCACATATAGTAGATATTCTTTATCTGTATCTTAACTATAGGCATGATATACTTCACTTGAATGTGTGAAAGCGGGCGCCGCTGGTAGAATCTATGTCGTTTGTGACATAAGGTGTACTGGTGGCGCTTTCTTTAAAATAATCCAAAAGGGATTGATACATATGAAAAAAATAAATATACAAAAAAGCAAAAAAAATAAGGGGGGTAAATGTAAGGACATTATAAAAAATGCGCTGTTGATGCTGGTGATGATAGCAATAGGGGTTGGATTGTGTCTGATAATAAAGACAACATTTACTACAGACATATTGATACCGGCCGTCATGGTGTTTTCGGTATTTTTGATATCGGTGTTCACTGACGGATATGTGTATGGAATACTGGCATCTGTAGTCAGCGTGATAATAGTGAATTTTGCATTTACATTTCCGTATTTCAAGATAGATTTCCTGATACCTGAAAATATCACATCGGCGATAATTATGATAGCCATAGCGTTTATTACCTGTGGTTTTACAAGCAAGATAAAACATCAGGAAATGCTCAAGAAAGAAAGTGAGATGGAGAAAATGAGGGCGAACCTGCTGCGTGCAGTGTCGCATGATTTTCGAACTCCGCTTACCACCATATACGGGGCCAGCTCGGCACTTATAGAGAGTGGCAGCGAATTTACGGATGAGCAGAAGGAGAAGATGCTCAGGGGAATACAACAGGATTCTCAGTGGCTTTATCGTATGGTTGAGAATCTGCTGTCCATCACCAGGCTGGATGGCGATATTAAACTAATAAAGACGCCCATAGCACTGGATGAACTCATAGATTCTGTGCTTATCAAATTTGCAAAGAGATATCCTGATCAGGAGGTGGAAGTCAATCTGCCCGACGAGCTGGTCATCATACCTATGGATGCCATTCTCATAGAGCAGGTTATCATCAATATCCTTGAGAATGCAGTACAGCATGCAGAGGGAATGAAGAAGCTGGCATTGAATGTGAAATGCGATGGCGACAGGGTTGTGTTTGAGGTTCAGGATGATGGCGATGGAATACCGGAGGATAGGTTGAAACACCTGTTTGATGGAAGCCTTCTGGGGGACAGCTCTGATGAGGTGTCTGTGGACTGCCGGCAGAGAAGGAATGCCGGAATAGGTCTGTCGGTATGTGCGACCATCATAAAAGCACATGGAGGAGATATAAGTGCATACAATTCCGCGGAAGGCGGTGCAGTATTCAGATTTACACTGAAGATAGAGGAGGTTACGTATGAGCAATAACAAATACAAAGTCTTGATAATAGAAGATGAACAAAATATCAACAATCTGCTGGACACTCTCATGCAGGCAAATGGTTATCAGACCATCATAGCCACATCCTGCGGAAGCGGTCTTATGATGTATGCGTCCCACAGACCTGACATAGTGATACTTGATCTGGGACTTCCGGATAAGGATGGAATAGCATTTCTCACGGAGATAAGAAAGACGGATTTCACGCCTGTCATAGTCCTTTCGGCGAGATCTGATGAGAAGGACAAGGTGGAGGCTCTCAATCTTGGTGCAAATGATTATGTGACGAAACCATTTGGCTCGGAGGAACTGGTGGCGAGGGTCAGGTCAGCACTCCGCACAGCACTTTACCAGGCACATGACAGTGAGCTTCCGACAGGCAGGTTTCAGTCGGGAGATCTGCTCATCGATTATGAGGCAAGACGGGTGTTCATAGGCAGTGATGAGATAAAGCTCACACAGACTGAGTACAATATCGTGGATCTTCTTTCGAGACATCCGGGCAAGATGCTTACATACAGTTTTATCGTTAAAGAGGTATGGGGCTACAATGATGCCGGAAGTACCAAGAGGCTTCAGGTCAATATGGCAAATATCAGAAAGAAGTTCGGAGTGAAGCCGGGTAAGAAGAGTTACATCATAAATGAGCTGGGAGTCGGTTACAGGATGTGCGATGACAGTGAGTGATGTGTTCTGGAATTTTTAACAAGATATAAAAATATTGTGACAGTTAAAAATAGCTTTTTAGGATTCAATCCGCTATACTATAGGATATGGTATAGCGGATTGTTTTGCAGTTATTTTGCAATGGAGGTTTCATATGAATGGTAATTTAAAATTGCCGGTTGGAATAGATGATTTTAGGAAAATACGTGAATGCGGTTTTTACTATGTGGATAAGACAAAGCTTGTAGAGCAGCTTATGCAGAATTGGGGCGAGGTAAATCTGTTTACCAGACCAAGAAGATTTGGCAAGACGTTAAATATGAGCATGCTCAGAAGCTTTTTTGAGATCGGCACAGATAAGTCTTTGTTTGATGGACTATATATATCGCGGAACAAAGAACTCTGTGATATGCATATGGGTAAATATCCGGTTATCTCCATTACGCTTAAAGGCATTGAGGGGATGACATTTGAGGAAGCCCGGAATATGTTGAAGATAATCCTGAAAAATGAAGCGAGGAGACACTATTATCTGAAAAACAGCGACAGGCTGACAGATGATGATAAGCAGCAGTACGAACAGATATTGCTTGGTACGTCGGAGAATACTGCTGATAGTCTCAGGCTGTTATCTCAGCTTTTGTTCCTGCACTATGATAAAAAGGTAGTTATATTGATCGACGAGTATGACGTGCCTTTAGATAAAGCTTTTCAGAATGGTTATTACAGCGAGATGACATCGTTGATCCGTGGAATTCTGGGACAGGCATTGAAAACCAATGATTATCTGCAATTTGCTGTTTTGACCGGATGCCTGCGTATATCTAAGGAGAGCATTTTTACAGGTTTGAACAATTTTAAAGTTCTTTCCATTGCCGATGCGAGATTTGATGAGCAATTTGGATTCACCGATTCGGAGGTTAGAGACATTCTGGAGGAGTATGGAGTATCTGATAAAATCTCGGAGGTGAAGGACTGGTATGATGGATATCGTTTCGGCAAAGCGGATGTATATTGCCCGTGGGATGTTATCAATTATGTGGATCATCTTCAGGCGGATCCGAATGCCAGACCGCAGGCATATTGGATCAATAGCAGTGGAAATGGGCTTGTGAGGAGGCTCATCAACATAGCAGATGAGTCAACAAAGGATGAGATAGAGAGACTTATTGCTGGTGAGACTATAGAGAAAGCTATTCGTTTGGAACTGACATATGATGAGATTGACAACAGCATTGACAATATATGGAGTGTTCTGTTTACAACCGGATATCTCACGAATGCGGGAGAGATAGAACTTCCGGGTGGTGACGGATATGGATACAGACTTGTAATTCCAAATAAGGAAGTCAGACAGGTGTTTGTGTCTCAGATACAGGAATGGTTCAGGCAGACAGTGACTTATGATAATGGTTCTGTACAGGATCTGTGCGAAGCTTTCATGGCTGGTGATGCCGATAAGATCCAGAGCAATCTAAATATGATACTGATAAAGACAATAAGTGTTCTTGATACGAAGGCTCGTGATGACCAGAAAGAGAATTTCTATCATGGACTTTTACTTGGGCTGCTTAGAAGTAAGCCTGATTGGAGAATAAAATCCAACAGAGAATCTGGAGATGGATTCAGCGATATAAGTATAGAACCAACAATCCCTGAAAAGGGAATTGTAGTTGAAGTTAAATATTCAAATACAATAAGCGGACTTGATGATGCCTGCGATAGGGCAATGAAACAGATCAGAGACCGCAGGTATGATGAAGCGCTGCGTGAGGATGGAAGAGAGGATATCATTGCTTACGGAATTGCTTTTTGCAGAAAGAGATGTAAGGTTGTGTGTGAGAAAATGTAACGCTAACAAAGGCAGGTTGATGTAAATTAAAAAAAAGTATTTTATGTAAAAGGGGGCTGTGAAAAAACTCAATCGAGTTTTTTCGCAGCCCCCTTTTTGTTTATTATCTAATATAATTACTGGAAAAATAAAAAACACACAATCCCTATTGACATAGTAGGAAATAAGTTGTATACTCCAACATGTTGACAGATAATTACTACATATCAGATAGGATATATGTGGATTGACAATGAGATCCATTGGACAGAACGAGGTTCAATAGACAGGAGGTGGACACATGCAACAGGTGTTGTGCTTTGGAGATTCCAATACATGGGGATACAATCCTGAGAATGGAGAGAGATTTCCCTGGGGGATCAGATGGACCAGTATATTGCAGCAGAAGCTGGCAGGTAAAGAGATAAGGATCATAGAGGAAGGCCTCTGTGGAAGAACAACAGTGTTCGAGGATCCACTGAGACAGGGAAGAAAGGGCGTGTCGCTGTTCCCCACTCTGCTGGAGACACACAAACCGGAGAATATAGTGATCATGCTTGGAACAAATGACTGTAAGACAGTGTTCTCGGCATCACCGGATGTGATAGGCAAGGGAATACGGAGACTGCTCATTCAGGCAAAGCAGTATTCAGCGGATAGCAGGATACTTCTCGTATCACCGATACACTTAGGCGAGCAGGTGTGGAAGGATGAGTTTGATCCTGAGTTCTCACCGGAGTCCGTTGAGGTGTCAAGGAAACTCACGGATGTTTATAAGAAGATAGCTGATGAGTTCGGCGTGGAATTTCTGGCGGCATCATCCGTGGCGGACAGCAGTGAAGCAGATCAGGAGCATATGAATCCTGAAGGTCACGCGGCACTGGCGGGAGCGATAGAGGAAAAGATTTATCAGATGGCCTGTTAAGAATTATATAGAAAATAATGCACAGTATATAAAGATGGTTGAGAATCAAGAAATAATATAGAGACTTGAAAAAGTAAAAAAGAAAAGAAAAGAAAGGAAACAAGAACCATGGCAAAGATAGCATCACAGTTGACAGAACTTATAGGAAACACTCCACTTCTGGAGCTTACAAATTACGAGAAGGAGCTTGGACTTAAGGCACATATCGTTGCAAAGCTTGAGTATTTCAACCCACTTGGCTCAGTAAAGGATCGTGTGGCAGCAGCCATGATCGAGCAGGGAATAAAGGATGGTCTCATCAATCAGGATACAGTCATCATCGAGCCTACATCAGGAAATACAGGAATCGGACTTGCATTTGTATCAGCGGCAAAGGGACTTCACCTGATACTCACCATGCCGGACACCATGAGCGTTGAGCGTAGAAAGATCGTGTCAGCTCTCGGCGCTGAGATCGTGTTAACACCTGGCAGAGAGGGAATGAAGGGAGCCATTGCCAAGGCAAATGAGCTCAAAGAGCAGTACGGAAATGCGTTTATTCCACAGCAGTTTGAGAACAAGGCAAATCCTGCTATCCACAAGAAGACAACAGCAGAGGAGATCTGGAGAGATACAGACGGAAAGGTTGATGCATTTGTATCAGCAGTAGGAACAGGCGGAACAGCCACAGGAACAGGAAGCGGACTCAAGGAGCACAACCCGAAGGTCAAGCTGATAGCAGTTGAGCCTGCTGATTCACCGGTTCTCTCAGGTGGTGCACCCGGCCCACACAAGATACAGGGAATCGGAGCCGGATTCATACCTGGCGTCATGGATCTGAGCATCGTGGACGAGATCATCAGAATCCAGAACGATGACGCATTTGACACAGCGAGAAAGATTGCAAAGACAGATGGTGTTCTGGTTGGAATATCCGCAGGTGCGGCACTCTATGCTGCAACTGAGCTTGCAAAGAGACCTGAGTATGAGGGCAAGACCATCGTGGTTCTCTTCCCGGATACAGGAGAGAGATACCTCTCAACATCACTGTTTAACCTGTAATTAGGAGAAAAATATGAGACTTGGGAAAAGAGTATTGCTTCTGTCCGTGGCGGCGGTGCTTGCGATAGGCGCGGCCGGCTGTGGCGGGAAGAAGGACGATGTTATCACAATTACAAATGTTTCGTATGACCCAACGAGGGAGCTGTATGAGCGATACAATGACATGTTCGAACAGTATTACAAGGAGCAGTACGGACAGGACATCAAGATCATCCAGTCTCATGGAGGCTCCGGCTCACAGGCGAGGTCGGTTGTGGAGGGCTGTAATGCGGATGTTGTCACACTGGCACTTGAGCATGACATTGACCTCATATCGGAAAATGGTCTGATAGATAAGGGCTGGATAGATGAATTTGGCAAGGATTCGGCGCCGTACACATCCACGATCGTCTTTCTGGTTAGAAAGGGAAATGACAAGAACATACAGGACTGGAACGATCTGGTGAAGGACGATGTGGAAGTCATAACACCTGATCCGAAGAGCAGCGGTGGTGCCTGCTGGAATTTCCTTGCGGCTCTTGCCTATGCGAGGGAGACGTACAGTGATGAAAATGATATATGGCAGTTCATGAAGAAGCTTTATCAGAATGTGTCGGTCATGGACTCAGGAGCCAGAGGTTCAACCACCACATTTGTGGAGAATGGCAAGGGTGATGTACTGATTGCCTGGGAGAATGAGGCGATAGCAACCCTGAAGGAATATCCGGAGGATTACGAGATAGTTAATCCGTCGGTGAGTATACTGGCTCAGCCGAGTGTGGCGGTTGTCGATGACAACGCAAAGCACAATGGAACAGAGGAGGTCAGCACAGAGTATCTGAAGTACCTGTACAGCGATGAAGCCCAGAGGCTTGAGGCTGAGAGCGGCTATCGCCCGACAAATGAGAAGATACTTGCAGAGTATGCAGACGTATTTGATCTGGACATCAAGCAGTGGACTATAGATGATTTCGGAGGCTGGGACAAAGCCTATGAGGATTTCTTCAACGACGGAGCAAAGTTTGATGAGATTTACGATTATTAAAATGGATTGGAAGACAAAATGGCAGCAGAGGAAAATGGCAAGAAGGACAAACTGAATAATGCAAAAAAGACCAGAGTTATCCCGGGATATCATCTGACGCTTGGAATAGTCATTGCCATGCTGTCGCTGATAGTTCTGATCCCTTTGGCATCGGTGCTGGTGTCATCGCTCAAGCTCTCGCCGAGTGAATTCTGGCATCTGCTTCTGAAGAAAAACGTGCTGAATGCATTCAAGACCAGCATCGGCTGTTCGTTCATAGCGGCGGTAGTCAACACGGTGTTTGGTCTGATAATAGCGTGGACACTGGTCAAATACGATTTCCCCGGCAAGAAGATACTGGACGGATTCATAGAACTTCCATTCTGTCTGCCAACGGCGGTTGCAGGTATCACGCTGTCGAGACTGTACAGTGAGGATGGATTCCTTGGAAAGCCGCTTGCGGCCCTTGGAATAGATGTTGCATACACAAAGATCGGACTTACCATCGCCCTTGTATTTGTGGGAATACCATTTGTCATAAGGGCGGTGCAGCCGATACTTGAGAAGATGGACAATCAGTACGAGGAGGCGGCCTACATGCTGGGCGCCACACCGAGAAGAACATTCTTCAAGGTTATTCTTCCAGAGCTCAGGCCGGCACTGCTTACAGGATTTGGGTTGGCATTTGCCAGAGGAATCGGAGAGTACGGCAGTGTCATCTACATATCAGGCAACAGCGCAAAGGAGCAGACGCAGGTCATATCATACGTGATCATGCAGAAGCTCAGCTACATAGACTATGCCAGCGCAACAGCGATAGCACTGGTGATGCTGGTAATATCATTTGTACTGTTATTTGCAATCAACATAGTACAGTTAAAGCAGTCCAAGAGAACAAACCTATTATAGATGAGGAGACACGGAAAATGAGCGAACAGGAAAAGCTGCAGCGCGGTAAGCGCAGGACAAAGATAATACTGATAACCGTGACGGTGCTTTTTATAGTGCTCATGCTGGTAGTCCCACTTATATCGGTGATAACAAGTGCGCTGAAGGAGGGCTTTAAGTTCTATCTTCAGTCGATCACAACAGAGTATGTGATAAGTGCACTTGGTGTCACACTTATTGCCACTGTCATAGCTGTGGTGGTAAACACATTTTTCGGAATATGCGCGGCATGGCTGCTGACGAAGTTCTCATTCAAGGGCAAGCAGGTGCTGGCGACATTGATAGACATTCCTTTTTCCATATCACCGGTCATCGTAGGCCTTGCCTACCTCATGACATTTGGAAGACTTGGATGGACGTATCCGGCGATCAGATGGATCAATGATATGCTGGGGACAAACATCAGGATAACATTTGCGGTTCCGGGTGTTGTGCTTGCTACCATATTCGTGACATTTCCATTTGTGTCGAGGGAGCTTATCCCGGTGCTGAACGCCCAGGGCAAGGATGAGGAGGAGGCAGCGGCGCTCATGGGGGCGAAGGGCTTCACGATATTTAGAAGGATAACACTTCCCCAGATGAAATGGGGACTCATATACGGAATCATCCTCTGTACCGCCAGAGCGCTAGGCGAGTTCGGTGCGGTAAATGCACTGTCCAAGACAAGGGGCGGGACATTTACACTTCCACTTGAGATCGATGCGCTGTACATGTCAGGAACGGAGGAATCCATTACAGCGGCATTTGCGGTATCATCCATACTGGTGATCATAGCGGTCATCATATTGTTCCTGAGAAATCTGCTTGAGTACAGAGCGAAGAGGAAACGCGCTTATGAACGAAGTTCATAACTCTCATGCGCGTGACGACCTGCCGCTGAGCGGAGGCGAGGGGGCGATACCCGAGAAAGGGCGATATCCGATAAGGGCGAAGTGAGATAGTCTGCATATGGGATGGCTTGCAGGAGCTTCGAGAGATAGATCAGATGCGGCAGAATAAGAAAACAATAAGGAGGCTGACGATATGTACGTCGAGATGAAAAATATATATAAAAAATATGGAGACTTCCTGGCGTCCAACAATGTCAGCTTCGGTGTGGAGAAGGGTAAGCTGGTGGCGCTTCTGGGACCGTCGGGAAGCGGAAAGACGACACTTCTCCGAATGATAGCCGGACTTGAAAATCCAAATTCCGGTGACATATACATAGACGGCAGGCGTGTAAATGATATACCGGCTGCGAAGAGAGGAATCGGATTCGTATTTCAGAATTACGCATTGTTCCGTTATATGACGGTATTTGACAATGTGGCATTCGGACTGGAACTTATGAAGGTTCCTAAGAAAGAGATCAAGAAGAGAGTCATGGAGCTACTGGAGTTGACGGGGCTTTCGGGGATGGAGAAGAGATATCCGAATCAGCTCTCAGGCGGACAGAGGCAGAGAGTGGCATTTGCAAGAGCGCTGGCTCCGAATCCACAGGTGTTGCTGCTGGACGAGCCATTTGCCGCAATAGATGCAAAGGTCAGGACAGAGCTTAGGACATGGCTCAAGGAGATGGTTGAAAAGCTTGGCATAACGAGCATATTTGTCACCCACGATCAGGACGAGGCTGTTGAGGTTGCGGATGAGATCATCATCACCAACCACGGACAGATAGAGCAGATGGGATCACCGATGGAGATATACAAGACTCCATCCACACCGTTTGTGGCACAGTTCATCGGAAGGTCAACCGTTGTGGAGGACTACGAGAAGCTTAAGGGCTTTGACAGAGTGCCGGGAGCGGACAAGGCAGTCATCAGACCTGAGTTTGTAAAGATATCCAAGAGCGGCAGACTGGATCAGTACCAGAGTGCGGCGGAGTCGGGAATAGTCAAGGATGTGCTGTTTCGCGGAAGCCATCTGGACGTCACGGTGGATGTCAACGGAGTGGAGATCGTGGCTGAGAGATCCATGGAGAAGGATGTCGTAAAGCCGGGGGAGCAGGTTCACGTTCTCATCTACAGGCTGTATGTATTTGATGAGAATCAGACATATATGCTGGAGAACAAGGCAATGCAGGACAACGATGTATTCTACATCTAATTATAAAAGTGATTGGAGAGAAAATATGGGTATTGCAAACAGGAAAATACTTCATACGGACATTTTGATAATCGGTGGTGGTACGGCTGGCTGCTATGCAGCGCTGACTGTCAGAGAACATTCTGATTATTCCATCATCATCGCGGAGAAGGCAAACATAAAGAGAAGTGGGTGCCTGGCGGCAGGTGTGAACGCCATCAACGCATACATAGTGAAGGGCAGGAAGCCTGAGGACTATGTGGACTACTGCAGGAAAGACGCTGACGGGATCGTCAGAGAAGATCTTTTGCTTTCTATGTCACAGGGGCTGAACCGTGTAACAGACAAGATGGAGAAGCTGGGGCTGGTTATCCTCAAGGATGAGAATGGAGAGTATGTTGCAAGGGGCAACAGAAATATCAAGATAAATGGTGAGAACATGAAGCCGCTGCTTGCAAAGGCGGTGGAGGAGCTTGACAACTGTCAGATACTTAACAGAGTCAACATCACGGATTATATAGTTGAAAATAATCAGATCCTCGGAGCATTTGGATTCTCCATAGAGGATAATACAGCCTACGAGATCAGAGCAAAGAAAGTGCTCTGTGCTACAGGCGGTGCGGCGGGGCTTTACAGACCGAACAATCCGGGATTTTCGAGGCATAAGATGTGGTATCCGCCGTTCAACACCGGAGCGGGATATGCAATGGGAATAAATGCCGGGGCTGAGATGACGACATTTGAGATGAGATTTATAGCACTCAGATGTAAGGACACCATAGCCCCAACTGGAACCATAGCCCAGGGTGTGGGTGCAAAGCAGGTCAATTCACTCGGCGAGGTATACGAGAACAAATATGGACTCACCACATCCCAGAGAGTGTACGGAACGGTGAGAGAGAATATAGAAGGCAGAGGTCCATGTTATCTGAGAACCGAGGGCATCACCCCAGAGCAGGATGACTCACTGAAGAGGGCATACCTCAACATGGCTCCAAGCCAGACACTCAAATGGCTTGAGTCCGGCAAGAATCCGAGTGAGCAGAATGTGGAGATAGAGGGCACAGAGCCTTATATAGTCGGCGGCCACACGGCGAGCGGTTACTGGGTGGACAACGACAGAGAGTCCACAATACGCGGACTGTTCGCAGCCGGAGATGTGGCGGGCGGATGTCCACAGAAGTATGTGACCGGTGCGATGGTTGAGGGAGAGATAGCAGCCATTGCCATGGTAAAGCAGCTTGACGAGGGATACCTTGATCCTGAGCTTGACGAGGAGGCTGCATTTGACAGAAAGATAGAGGAGTACGACCATTTTCTCGACACTGACGAGAAGATGTTCACATATGAGGCGATAGAGGAGGCCATGCAGAAGGTCATGGACAACTACGCCGGAGGAATATCCACCCATTACCAGTTCAACGAGAAGCAGCTTGAGCTGGCAAAGGAGAAGATAGAGCAGCTCCAGAAGCTTGTATGGCACATAAGTGCCCACGACATGCACGAGCTCATGTTTGTGTATGAGGTGAAGGAGAGACTCACAGTTGCACTCTCTGTAATCGCACACCTGAAGGACAGGAAGGAGACGAGATGGCACAGCTTTGCTGAGAACCTGGACTACCCGGAGAAGAGCAAAGAATGGGAAATATTTGTCAACTCAAAGATGGTGGACGGCGAGCTTAAGATGATACACAGAGAGCTGGTTAATTTGTGCCAGGTTCCCGCAGGGAATATGGCATGCAGCGTCAGCCCCTCGCCGGAGGCGACTTCAAATGGGCTGATGTTCCAAGGAAAGGGGGATGTATATGAGCATAGTGATAAATAAAGAGCTTTGCAAAAACTGTGGCAAATGTGCAAATGTCTGCCCGGGTTCCCTCATAAAGAGAGATGAGGATGGACAGATATTCATGAAATACCCTAAGGATTGCTGGGGGTGCTCATCCTGTATCAAGGAGTGTGCATTTGACGCCATCTCATTATATCTCGGAGCTGACATCGGCGGAATGGGAAGCCGGATGTCGGTGGAGAACAAGGGAGATCTGCTTCTGTGGAATATCCGAAAGATGGATGGCACCACAGACCAGATAGTGATAGACAAGAAAGAAGCAAACAAATATTGACAAAATAAAACAGCTGCGTAATCCCCGGATGTCCGGATGGGGACAGGTACCTCCGTCCCCAAAAGAGGGTAAAATGAGGTGAAATTTGCGATTCCCCCAAAAGGGGACAGGTACCTCCGTCCCCTCCGTCCCCATCTTCGTTACGGGGGCGGCGCGGCTATAAAGAAGAAAGGTTGGTATAAACATGGGAAAGTTATCACATCTTGACGAACTGGAGGCAGAGGCGATATACATCATCCGCGAAGTTGCTGCGGAGTGTGAGAAGCCGGTTATGCTTTACTCAATAGGAAAGGACAGCTCAGTAATGCTGCATCTGGCACTCAAGGCATTCTATCCTGAGAAGCCGCCATTTCCGTTTTTACATGTAAATACAACATGGAAGTTCAAGGAAATGATCGAGTTCAGAGACAAGACAGCGAAGAAATACGGACTTGATATGATCGAGTACATCAACGAGGAGGGTGTCAAGAAGGGCATCAACCCATTTGACCACGGCTCAGCATACACAGATATCATGAAGACACAGGCGCTCAAGCAGGCTCTTGACAAATACGGTTTCACAGCAGCATTTGGTGGCGGACGTAGAGACGAGGAGAAGTCCCGTGCGAAGGAGAGAATCCTCTCATTCAGAAATGCTCAGCATGCCTGGGATCCAAAGAACCAGAGACCGGAGATGTGGAAGCTGTTCAACACCAAGATCCAGAAGGGCGAGGAGGTCAGAGTATTCCCACTTTCCAACTGGACAGAGGCTGATATATGGGAGTACATAGAGCGTGAGAACATAGAGATTCCATCACTGTACTTTGCAAAGGAGAGACCTGTTGTATACCGTGACGGAAATATCATCATGGTCGATGATGACAGAATGAAACTCAGACCTGGTGAGAAGATAGAGATGAAGAGTGTTCGTTTCAGAACTCTCGGATGTTATCCACTGACAGGCGGCGTGGAGTCCACAGCGGACACACTCCCTGAGATCATCGAGGAGACACTCAGTGCGGTATCTTCAGAGAGAACCACCAGAGTTATAGACAACGAGGCAGCAGGCAGCATGGAGCGTAGAAAGAGGGAGGGATACTTCTAAGATGAGCGGATTACTTAAATTTATAACATGCGGAAGTGTAGATGACGGAAAGTCAACACTTATAGGACATATATTATACGATTCAAAGCTTTTATATGCAGATCAGGAGAAGGCTCTGGAGCTTGATTCCAAGGTAGGAAGCCGTGGCGGTGCCATCGACTATTCACTTCTTCTGGACGGACTGATGGCGGAGCGTGAGCAGGGTATCACCATCGATGTTGCATACAGATATTTTACAACAGACAAGAGAAGCTTCATCGTGGCGGATACACCGGGTCATGAGGAGTATACAAGGAACATGGCGGTTGGAGCTTCATTTGCCGACCTGGCAGTCATCCTCATCGATGCAAAGCAGGGCGTGCTAGTGCAGACCAGAAGACACGCAAGGATCTGCGCGCTGATGGGAATCAGATACTTTGTATTTGCAGTAAATAAGATGGATCTTGTCGGATACGATGAGAAGCGTTTCAACGAGATAGTTGAGCAGATAAATGAGCTGTCATCAGAGCTCAGCCTGCCAAATATCACTATCATCCCAGTGTCAGCTACAGAGGGTGACAACGTGACAAAAAAGTCAGAGAACATTCCTTGGTATGAGGGCCCCGCACTCCTTACATACCTTGAGGATATAGATATCGCAGAGGATAATACTGAGGCAGGATTCTATATGCCTGTTCAGAGAGTGTGCCGTCCTGACCACACCTTCAGAGGTTTCCAGGGTCAGATCGAGGATGGTGAGATCCACGTCGGAGACGAGATCAACACACTCCCAAGCAACGAGACCGCAAAGGTCAAGAGCATCCATGTGGGATTTGACACAGTGGACTCAGCACAGAAGGGACAGCCTGTAACGATACAGCTTGACCGTGAGGTTGACGTGTCAAGAGGATGCGTGCTCACAGTTGATTCAGGTGCAAAGGTTGCATCTTCGATCACCGCAACACTTCTCTGGATGGATGACGATGAGCTGTACAACGGCAAGAACTTCTTCGTGAAGCTCGGAACAAAGATGATTCCTGGTACAGTTACACATATCGATTACACCATAGATGTAAATACAGGCGAGCAGAAATCAGCGGACACCCTTTCCAAGAATGGTATCGCAGTCTGCAGGATCGCATTTGCCGACAGGATCGTGGTAGACGAGTTCAAGAAGCATAAGACTCTTGGAGAACTCATACTCATCGACCGTGTAACAGACATGACAAGTGCCTGCGGTGTTGTCGAGGAAGTTCACACTGAGGAGACCGGATTATATGAGGGACGCATAGACAGAAATGTGCGTGCAGCGATCAAGGGACAGAAGGCTGTCATAGTTCCATTTGCAGCAGGCAATGTCACAAGAGATTTCGTTGAGTCGGTAGAGAAGAAGCTCAGCATCGATGGACGTCATACATATCTGTACGCTCCAGATATCCGCGAGGATGTAAATGCTGTATTAAAGCATCTTCATCATGCCGGAATCATCGTGCTTCTCTTCGCAAGCGAGCAGCAGATCGCAGGAGTCAAGGTAGAAGGCGCCGAGGTCTACAGCGGCGACTGGAATGCTGACGGCGAGCTTGACGCAGACGAGATAGCAGACGAGATCCGCAAGGAGTCTGTATACGACGCGGCTCAGGTTCACGATGGAAACTACATCTAAAAAAGATCACGTAGTAATATAATAATAAAGCGAAGGACGGAGGTGTTTTATGCCTTCGTCCTTCGCTTTTGTATAGAAAGTAGTAATATGAAATATTTATTTGTCAGAACCTTTAAGTCTGGCTATTTCTGCCCTTAATTCGGCAAGCTCGTTGTCCTTGTCGGCGAGCTTCTTGTCTTTGTCGGCAATCTCCTTATCCATCTCAGCCATACGTTTTTCCATCCTGGCTTTCTCTTCCTGAAAAACATCCACAAATGTAATAATCGACTGTTCCACCATATCCGTAACCTCCTCGGTCTCTTCAAACTGGGAATATAGGCGAGTATAAAGCATCTGAGTAAATCTGTATAGTTGTGCTCCATCCTCAGCTGTTATATTCCCAAGTTCCACATTCTTGTCTATGCTACCCATTATATCTGTTTTGATGAGGCTTTTCAATGAGGCTATATTCTCTGGTGTACGTGCTTTCTTATTCCTCAGCTTTTCGCGGAGTTTCAGAATGTAGAATGGAATCAGGATGATCATTTTCCTGTCGTTTATTTCCTTTACGGAGCAGGACGTGAGTTTTGTAACAGGGACGTTATAGGTTATGTTCTGGGTATGCCCGAATCCCACCTGCAACGAATATGTATCAGGTACTGATTTTGGTACATTGCTCAGATATATCACACAGGGTTCAGGAAAATGAATTCGATATACCTGACAGCCCTCTTCGTCCTGCAGTATCTCCTTAGTCTGATCTGCATATCCCGCTCCATATGAAAATACACGGAATACAATAGATTCATCCTTTTTCATCTGCGCTTCCATATGATATGCATCGGAATTGTTGATTACGAGTATGGTGTCGGCCAGAGTTGTGGTCATAGAATTCTGATTATCGTGAACATTTTCAGTCCAGTGATAAGATACTGTTGAGTTTTCCGGATCGTAAAACATGTTGAACAGGCCGTTAATCATGTTGATCACAGCTTTCGAGGACAGCGTGAGAATCTTCTTGAAGATGCTGTCATAAAGTTTTCTTGTTGTTGGCAAGAGTGTTCCTCCTTAGTATTTTATCCGGCCGGTAGGCACACTTTAGACCATTCAAATCGCTGTGTCAATAGGTTTTGGCAAATGCGTTTATAAAGCGCAGAGTGACGCTGTGAGTGGAAAAATAAGGGGGAAATGGGAGGTGATTTTACTATTTGTATAGTAGACGAGGGAATATGTTTTGCTCCTGTTTTGTTTGATTTTCTTTGATTGACATGGTGCTCTATGTTAGATTATAATAATATATGTCATAATAACTATTATAACATACCAAGAATAAAAAGGTTAATGTGACAAGGCTGCGCATTCGTGCGTATGCCGAACCTATCCCATTCATTCGTTATGAGTGAATGGGATTTTTTGCAATAATGACAGAGGGAGGAGAAAAGTATGCGAAAGAAAATTAGATATGTATTGGGGCTGGATATTGGAATTGCGTCTGTTGGATGGGCAGTTCTTTTGCTGGATGGAGAAGACAATGTATGCGGGATTGTGCGTGCTGGAGTACACACGTTTGATGAGGTTACTGTAGGGAAAGAAAAAATAACGGCGACAGCAAATAGAAGAGGGTATAGATCTGGAAGAAGGCTTGTACGTAGAAAGGCACATAGAATACAGCGAGTGAAAAGCCTATTGCAGGAAATGAATATAGTCTCAAAAAAGGATATGGATGAGTATTACTCAGGAGCAGTTGAGGATGTGTATTTCCTCAGGTGGGCTGCAATTCAGGATGAACCAGTATATATACTGAATAATAGAGAACTGGCACAGCTTCTTATATATTTTGCCAAACATCGTGGGTATAAGAGTACTGCAGTGCATGAGCAGGAGGATGAAGACGACAAAAAAGTTTTATCAGCAATTTCTGAAAACAAAAAATATATGCATGAGCATGGATATCGTACAGCCGGGGAAATGATATATAAGGATGCTAAATTTAGACAAAAAAGGTGTGGAAGCAGTGAAGAAAATGAATTGCTGGTGGCACGAAATTCGGAGGGAAACTATAGTAATTCGATTAGCAGAGATTTGCTTGTTGAAGAGGTTCGGATAATATTTGAAAAACAGAGGGAATTAGGTAATACTCTCGCGACAAAAGAATTAGAAGAACGATTTTTAAGCATTATGCAGAGTCAGAGGAATTATGATGAAGGACCAGGTGAAGGAAGTCCATATGGAGGTAATCTGATTGAAAAGATGGTTGGTGAATGTACATTCGAGAAGGGAGAGAAACGAGCATGTAAAGCCTCGTATACATCGGAGCGATTCGTACTGCTTGAAAAAATAAATCATCTGCGAATTTGTACTGCCGATGGGAATGAGAGACCACTTAATGAGGATGAAAAGAGTGCAGTAATAAAGCTTGCATATAAGACTAAGGTGGTAAAATATAATGCTATACGAAAAGAACTAAAGCTTGATTTGGAAGAACGATTTGGAGGCTTGACATATTCTAAGGTTAATAATGGTGACTTTAAGCAAAGGATATTGGATACAGAAAAAAAGAGCGACTTTATTTCGCTTAAATATTGGCATGAAGTAAAAGATATTTTGAATTTATCTTATAAGGATTTGACGGAAGAGCAAAAACAGTTGATGGATTCTGTGGGTAAGGTGTTGACATATTACAAATCGGAAGAAAAAAGACGAGAAGAATTATCAGATCTATCGCTAAATCAAGCGCAGATAGAAAAAATGTTAAAGCTGAATTATGCAAAATTTCATAACTTGTCGTTTAAGGCAATGAAGAAGCTGATGCCTGAATTGGAAGCTGGTTATTCATATATGGAATCATGTTTACGGGTGGGATATGACAGCTTAAGTACAGACGGCGTGAAGACAAAATATATTTCAAAAGAATTATTGAATGAGGCAGTGGACAAAATAATGAATCCCACGGTCAAACGTGCTGTTCGTAGAACTGTACGGATTCTAAATGAAATAGTTAAGCTATATGGTAGCCCGGTAGAAATTCACATTGAAATGGCAAGGGATTTGACACATTCCGGGGAGGTAAAAAAGAAAATTGCCACTGCTCAAAAAAATAATAATAAAGAGAAGAAAGAGGCAATAAAGTTCATAAGTGAGAATTTTGGAAAGACTGAAAGTGATATACGTCGGAAAGATATACTGAGGTATCGTCTTTGGAAGAATCAGAGTCAGATGGATCTGTATTCGGAAAAATTAATACCAGTTGAGGATATACTGGATTATGAAAAATATGAGGTGGATCATATTATCCCATATAGCCGTTCGTTCAACGACAGCTTTAATAATAAGGTGCTCGTAAAAAAGAAGGATAATCAGGACAAGAAAAACCATACACCGCATGAATATATTGGACATGACGATGAGGCATGGAACAAATTCGTAAAAATGGTTAATAATTATGTGTTAAGTCCTGGAAAGAGAAAAAATGCGCTTACAAAGTCATCTGATTCTGATGAATGGCGATCTAGAAACTTAAATGATACGAGATATACAACTAAGGTAGTTGCAGATTTGATTCGCAGACATTTGGTATTTGAACCATATTTTAATGGGGCTAGAAATAAACATGTATATCCTCTAAACGGAGGTGTAACAGCCAGACTTAGACATGAATGGGGGCTCGAAAAGGATAGAGAGAAAAGTGATAAACACCATGCTCAGGATGCAATTGTGATTGCGTGTTGCACGGAAAAAATGATCTGGAAAATGAGTAATATATATAAGCAAGAAGAGTTGGGTGGCGTTGTTCGAAAAGGGAATAAGCTTGTTGATAGGAGAACCGGCGAAATATTAGAAACAACAGCACTGCCGTGGAAATGGTTTCGAGAGGAAGTAGAGATGGTTATGGCAGATCATCCAGAAGATTATATCGAGAGGGCAAAAGATAGAGGCTACATGGGTGATATACCTAAGCCGATTTTTGTATCACGACTTCCAGTGAAGAAAAAGACAGGGGTAATAAGCGAGAATACTATTCGGGTTGTTGATGAGGCGAGTTCAAGAACTGTAGAAAAAACAAGCCTTGACAAGCTAAAGCTGATAGAGGTGAATGGCAAAAAGCAGATTAAAGATTATTATCGACCGGAAGACGACGTGCTACTATATAATAAATTACTTGATAGACTAATTCGATATGGAAATGCAAAAGATGCATTTGCAGAGCCATTTTATAAACCTAAGAAGGATGGATCTGATGGCCCGATTGTAAAAAAAGTTAAACTCTATGTAGGAGTAGCTGATGATCAGGTTAAGGTTAGAGGAAGAGGTGAAGATATAGATAGAGAAGGAGTCAAAGATAGAGGAGGGATGTACCGATGCGATATATTCAGGAAAGATGGCAAATATTATATGATTCCGGTATATTATAAAGATTTATATTTGCACAGGATGCCAACAAAGGCTGTAGTTGCCCATAAGGAGACTGCTGATTGGAAGAAAATGGATGATAAAGATTTCCTGTTTAGCTTATATCCGGAGGACCTTATAAAAGTACAAAAGAAAAATAAAGAAATAGAAAATGGTTATTATAAAACCAGTGATCGCTATTCTGCAGGGATAAGCTATGTACAACATGATCTCGGCGCGAAGACTTATGTGAGGTTGTGTATACAAAATCTAGCAATTTTTGAAAAATTAAATGTTGATATACTTGGAAATATATATTCTTGTTCCAAAGAAGAAAGAGAGAGGTTATAGGTGGCATATCGTAATATCATTGTGACTAGGAATATAGGGATTTCTGTTCATAATTATCAATTGGTAATCGGAAATGAAGATATGTGTGTGCCGCTTGAGGATATAAACTGTCTTGTGCTTGAACATGCGGGAATTATGATTTCAAGTGGAGTCTTGCAGCGGTTAAGTGAGAATGGATGTCTGGTTTATATATGCGATGAAAAGCATCTACCATCTACAGTTGTTCTTCCTATGGCAAGACATAGCAGACATTTTAAGATGCTCACTGCGCAGCTTGCGGTAACAAAACCAAGACAAAACAGGATATGGCAGCAAATTGTAAAAACAGAAGATAGCTAATCAGGCGATGTGCTTAAAATTGTGCGGCAAAAAGAATGCCGATCAATTATACAATATGACAAAAAAGGTGCAGTCTGGTGATAAGACAAATGTAGAAGCGCAGGCAGCAGCATTGTACTTTAAAAGCTTATTTGGCAACGACTTTACTCGGGGAGATGACAACGGAATAAATGCGGCACTTAACTATGGATATAGTATATTGCGAGGTCATATATCTAGGTCAATAGTATGTTATGGGTTTGAGCCTTCTCTTGGAATTAATCATCATAGCCAGCTGAACAATTTCAATCTTGCAGATGATTTTATTGAACCGTATCGAGCAATTGTTGATTATTTTGTTTATACACAGCTACATATGGAAGAAGGAAAAGAGCTAAGCAAAGAGATGCGGTATCAATTGGTGGATATTGTGAATTATGACATGGATATACATGGAGAAAAACATGTAATACATCATGCCATAGATAAAATGGTAGCAAGTTATAATTCTATTTTGATGGGTAATAAGGATGAACTTGAAATCCCAGAATTGATAGAGCTGGAAAGACATAATTATGAGTTAATTTATGAGATTGATTGTATTTTTTGATATTCCAACAAAGACGAAGAAGGATAGAAGATGCGCATACAGTTTCCGCAAATTTCTGTTGAATGATGGATATTGTATGTTGCAATATTCGGTATATGTTCGTGTGTGCAATGGGATGGATGCGGTAAGAAAACATGAAGGGCGTCTGAATGAAAATCTTCCAGAAACGGGTTCTGTAAGAATGTTGGTTCTCACGGATAAACAGTATTCTTCGATGAAAATACTGGTGGGAACAACAAAAAAAGAAGAAAAAGGTAGCATAAATTTGCTGGATATCATATGATTTTTTAATGTGAAAAAGCTAGGATTTGTTGAAAATCCTAGCTTTTTTGCTACCCTATTATAACATACCAAAAATAAAAAGGGAAATATGACTCAACTCAAGCAATATCGGTGCTCTTTCCGATTATAACATACCAAGAATAAAAAGGGAAATATGAC
>CEAH01005399.1_pt1 | contig 91438 bp, 81 predicted proteins | sample 557571 | NCBI WGS metagenome assembly CEAH01 (sample SAMEA3182092, study PRJEB8094) | gut metagenome | biome: human; feature: gut; material: Stool; isolation source: human stools | place: Canada | collected 2013-11-25
CAGTTGGTAGAGCACCTGACTCTTAATCAGGGTGTCCAGGGTTCGAGTCCCTGAAGGTGTACCAAAACGGCCCGTTGGTCAAGTGGTTAAGACAGAGGCCTCTCACGCCTTTAACATCGGTTCGAATCCGGTACGGGTCACCATCCCAAAAAAGCGGAGCTTTTTTGGGGAGACAAAAGAGTTGGAAGACAAGTTAATAGTTTGTTGCTGCGAGAGCAGTTGCAATAGAAGTTGGTGCTGATTAGGGCGAGGGTCCACCCGTTCCCATCCCGAACACGGAAGTTAAGCTCGCTTCTGCCCACAATACTTGGCTGGAAACGGCCCGGAAAGATAGGTAGCGCCAACATGAAAGCGACGGTCTAAAGACCGTCGCTTTTCTTTTCCAGAAGAGAGAAAAAGAGAGACTGTTACAAAATATGAATTTGCAGAAACTTTTTTAATACCTACATTTCCCGCCGGGGTCTAATGGGTCTAAAATTGCACTATGCAACAGGCTCCGCCCCCTGCTTTCATCCCGTGAATTTATCCACGATGCAAGATGGCGTCGAGGTCCTGCTGTGGATTTGTGATGGGCTGGAGATTATAGGTGTCCACAAGAGTTTTGATGACCGTCTCTGAAAGAAAGGCCGGCATCGTGGGACCGAGACAGATATTTTTGATGCCCAGGGCGAGCAGTGTGAGCAGAATGCACACGGCCTTTTGCTCGTACCAGGTCAGCACGAGTGTGAGCGGCAGGTCGTTGACCGTGCAGCCGAAGGCGTCCGCGAGAGCGAGTGCAATTTGGACGGCGCTGTAGGCATCGTTGCATTGCCCGATATCGAGGATGCGCGGGATACCGTTGATCTCGCCGAGGTCAAGGTCGTTAAAGCGGAATTTGCCGCAGGCGAGGGTTAGGACGAGCGTGTCCATTGGTGTGCGCTTGACGAACTCCGTGTAGTAATTGCGCCCGGGGTGCGCACCGTCGCAGCCGCCGACGAGAAAGATGTGCTTGATGGCGCCGCTTTTGATGGCCTCGATGATCTGCGGCGCCTGCGCGAGGACTGCCGCGTGGGCAAAGCCGGTAGTGAGCATGTGACCGCCGTTGATGCCGCTCATGCTGCGGTCGGTCTCATAGCCGCCGAGGGCAAGCGCCTGCTCGATGATGGGGGAGAAGTCCTTACGGCCCTGCGCGTCCTCCTCGATATGTCGCAGCCCCTTGTAGCCGACGACCGAGGTGGTGTAGACACGGTCAGCGTAGCTCTCACGCGGCGGCATGATGCAGTTGGTGGTGAAAAGAATGGGTGCGGGGAGATTGGCAAACTCCTTCTGCTGATTCTGCCACGCCGTACCGAAGTTGCCCGCGAGATGAGGGTATTTGTTCAGACCCGGATAGCCGTGCGCGGGCAGCATCTCGCTGTGCGTATAGACGTTGATGCCCTTTCCGGCGGTCTGCTCGAGGAGCTGATGCAGGTCCTCAAGGTCGTGGCCGGATACGACGATGAACGGTCCTTTCTGAATATCCGTGTGAACGCGCGTGGGCACGGGATCGCCGAAGGCCGAGGTGTTCGCGCGGTCGAGCAGCGCCATGCACTTGAAATTCACCTCGCCGAATTCGGTGATGAGCGCGAGCCATTCCGCGACGCTGTGCTCCTGTGCGAGCGCAGAAAGCCCCTTGTAGAACCACGCGCTCACCGTCTCGTCCTCGCAGCCGAGACGCATGGCATGGTGCGCGTAGGCGGCCATGCCCTTGAGTCCGAAGAGCAGCGTGGAGCGCAGCGACACCGTATCCGTCTCACCGCGCCAGAGCCATGAGGGGTCCTCCTCACGCACGTCTCCGCCGTGCGAACGCAGGGCGTCCTCCACGCGGGCGGTAAAGGCGCGGATGGCCTCGTCGTCAAAGTTGACGTTCGTGAGCGTGGTGAAAAGCCCGTCGGCGAGCAGCTGCGTGACCTCACGCGGATGCTCGCTATTCTGTTCGCAGACCTCCGCGAGACGGATCAGGCGGCAGACAAGAATATCCTGTAAATGTGCCGTCGTGGGCTGTTTGCCGCATACGCCGGTGCGGACGCAGCCGCTGCCGCCGGCGGTCTGCTGGCATTGAAAGCAAAACATATCGGACATGGAACGACCTCCTTGATTTGGTGAGGATAGTATTTCCGATTCTCTGGACACTCATGCAAAAAGCAGGCGCGGTCCTTTCGGGACTGCACCTGCCGCGATAGGGGAAAACGGAAGCCTGGCTGGGTGAGAGCTGCGGGCCTTCCGCTAAAAAATATCTGAGGAAAGGATGCTGTAAGAGGCGTACGGCGGAGCGATTCACATTTTTAAAGTGGGTCATTTCATTTTTGATAGACATTTCGACAGGATCTGTGCTATGATGTGAAGACACGGCGCGCAGACGCCGGACAAAAGGAGACCATGATGAAAAAGACCTTTGATCTCAGCGCCGCGGCGCTGCACATTCTCGCCATGACGTTTATGCTGATGGACCACCTATGGGCGACGCTGCTTTCCTCGCAGATGTGGCTGACGCACGTCGGGCGGCTGGCCTTTCCGATCTTCGCCTTTCTGGCGGTGGAGGGCTATTTCCACACGCGCAGCTTCAAGCGTTATGCGCTGCGGATGCTGCTCTTTGCCGTGCTCTCCGAGGTGCCGTTTGACCTGATGTACGGCGGAACGGTGTTCTATCCCGTACATCAGAACGTGATCTGGACGCTGCTCCTCGGCCTGCTCGGCATCCGCCTGATGGAGGCGGCGCGGGCGAAGGGAAAGCGCTGGCTTTATGTCCTGACCTGTGCGGCGGTCGTTGTGCTGGGCTTTGCCCTCGGCACGCTCGGCATGGTGGACTACTACGGCGTGGGCGTGCTGACGGTGTTTGCATTCTATTTTTTCCGCGAGCGGAAGTGGTGGTGCCTGCTCGGGCAGCTCGCGGCGCTGTACTGGCTCAACGTGGCGGTGCTCGGCGGGCAGATGTATCCGGTCACGCTCTTCGGACGTGAGATCGAGCTGTGCGAGCAGGGGCTTGCGCTGCTTGCCCTCGTGCCGATCTGGCTCTACCGCGGGCGGCAGGGACACCACAGCAAGGCGTTCCAGTATGCCTGCTATGCGTTTTACCCCGCGCATATGCTGGTGCTGGCCCTGCTTACAATGATTCAATAAAAATCGGAAAGCTCCCCCGCTGCGGCGCATAGAGTAGAGAAAACGCCGGACGGGGGGCTTTTTATGCGGAAAGAGGATGCGGCCTTGATGACCGCAGAGGAGATCGCGCGGTACAATGAATCGCTTCTGTGCGTTCTGGGCGAGGCGGCAAGGCTCAGGGACCTGACGCGGCTGCGCGGTCGTGACGTGCGTTGGGGTATCAGCGTGCGGTGCACAAGTCTGCGCGCACAGCCGACTGCAACTCCGTGTCCCACGCGGGCGGGGGGCCGGTACGACGACCCGCTTCAGCTCACCGCGGTGCTGCCGAACGAGCCGATGGCGCTGCTTGGGGAGAGCGCGGACGGGTGCTTCTGCCGCGCCGAGACCTCGTATTATGCGGGCTGGGTGCCGGCGGAGGACATCGGGCTGTGCCGGAATTTGGAAGCATGGCGGACGGCGCAGGAGGGCGGTTTTCTGCGCGTGACCGGCAGCCGCGTCACGCTCTGCTGCGATCCCTATGAGCCGCGCGTCTCCGGCGCGGTGCTGCCGATGGGGACGCGCCTGCCGCTTGCCGCCCCGCCAGGAACGGTGCGCGCGCTGCGCGGGCGCATGAGCTATGATAACTACCTTGTTCGTCTGCCTGTGCGCCGCGCGGACGGATGGCTGGAATATCGCGAGGCGATGGTGCCGGTCAGCGCGGATGTGTGCGTGGGCGACCTGCTCTATACGCATGAGAACGTAGCCGCGCAGGCGGCGAAAATGCGCGGAGAGGTGTACGGCTGGGGCGGGATGCTCGGCGGGCGGGATTGCTCCGCGCTGGTGGGGGATGTCTACCGCTGCTTCGGCTTCCGCCTGCCGCGCGACGCCGCGGGGTTGGCGCTGCTGCCCGGCGCGGAGGACGTGTCGGCGCTTTCCACGGAGGAGAAGCACGCGGCGCTTTGCACGCTGCCGGTCGGGACGATCCTCTATTTCCCGGGACACGTCATGCTCAGCTGGGGTGTGGAGGACGGCGAGCCGCGGTGCCTGAGCGCGGCGGGAAATTTTCTGCCGCCGGGGAGCGCGGGCGGCGAGCCGCGCGCGGTGAACACCGTCGCGGTGACGCCGCTGACGGTGGTGCGGGCGAACGGCAAAACGTGGCTGGAGTCGCTCACCAAGATCATCCGCATTCCATGAAGAAACGAGAGACGGCGTGTGCCGTCTCTCGTTGTCGATTCAGTTCCATGGAAAGCGGTCCCACGGGAAGATGCGCGGCGGCGCAGCCTCAAAGACGAGGGGCGCGTGCGTCTCGGGATGGAAAAAGGCGAGGCGGCAGCTCCACAGCGCCGTCGTGCAGCCGCGCTCGCGGCTGCCGTATTTGCCGTCGCCGAGCAGCGGATGACCACGCGAGGCAAACTGGCAGCGGATCTGGTGGAAGCGTCCCGTGTGCAGCGTGACGCGCACGAGGGCGGCGGGAGAGCCGTTGAGCACGGCATCCTGCAGCACGTGGTAGTCGAGCAGGGCCTCCTTGACGCCGCGGCGGGAAGAACTTACTGCAAAGGATTTTTGCTTTACAGAATCCTTGAAGAGCAGATCACGCATTTCGCCCGCGTCGGGCGTGGGAATACCGGAGCAAACGGCAAGATACGCCTTTTTCAAGGCTTTTTCCTGCACCTGACGGCTCAGCTCGGCCGCGGCGCGGGGCGTCCGCGCCCAGACCATCACGCCGCCGACGGCGCGGTCTAAGCGATGAATGCAGTAAAGTGAATCTGCTTTACATTTCATCTCCTCAGCGAGCAGAGCCGGCAGCTCGTGCTCGCACTCGACGCCGACCGGCTTGCGGCAGACGAGAAAGCTGCGCTCGGCATGAAGAATGACGGACTCGCCCATCGTACTCAAAAGCTGCGGAGGGGAGCGCTGCCGTCGTCCGTCTGCTTTTCGATGGAAAGGATCTCGGCATGGTAGCTGTTCGTGTCGCTGACGCGGACGGTCACGGTGTCGCCGACCTTCCTGCCGAGGATCGCCTTGCCGACGGGGGACTCCTTGCTCACAAGACCCTTGAGGGCGTCGCAGCGCACGGTGGTCACGATCTGAAAGACCTTTTCCTTCCCCAGCTCGACCATACGGACCGTCACCCTGTCGTACAGCCCGACCTCGTCGGCGGAGGAATGATCCTCGATCACGCGGGCCGAGGCGATCATGCGCTCGAGGTAGCGGATGCGGCTCTTGTTGCGGTTCTGCTCCTGCTTGGCCGCCTTGTACTCGTAGTTTTCGCTCAGGTCGCCGAAGGCGCGGGTGCGCTTGACCTCCTCGATCAGCTCCGGCATCAGACGGAGACGGCGGTCGTCCAGCTCCGCCTGCATTTTTTGAATATCCTGTGCGGTCAGCTCGTCGTTCATGGATAACGCTTCCTTTCGCTTGCGTTTTTTGCGGTGCTCACGCATGAAGCTTTCTATGCCTATTGTAGCGAAAATGCGCGGCAGACGCAAGGGCTGCTCTGCAATTTTTTGCATAGAGAGGATAGAAAACTTCCGGTTGTAGAATGGTGGAAATTGTGATAAGCTATCCTCAAAATCAAAAAGGCAAAGGAGTTACTGTTATGAAGATCGCAATGCCGTATCAGGACGGCGTTTTGCTGGAGCATTTCGGCCGCGCCAAGGAGTTTATCATTTACAACGTTTCAGATCTCGATCCGGTCACGAGCGAGGTCATCGCGCCCGAGGATCTGAGCCACGCGGCGGTCGCCCGCACGCTCAAGGAGCACGGCGTGGACGTCGTGCTCTGCGGCAGCATCGGTGAGCACGCGCGGCAGGCCGTCGAGGGCGAGCACATGCTCGTCTTTTCCGGTATCACCGGCGCGGCGGACGATGTGCTCGAACGCTTTTTACAGGGAAACCTGGAGGCCGCCGACGGCGATTTTGCCGCGGGGGGCGGCTGCGGCAGCTGCGGAGGAGGCTGCGCCTCCGGCGGGTGCGCCGGCTGCTCCGGCTGCGGCGGAGCCGAGCGCGAGCCCTACGTCGAAACGCGAACCTTCACCGACATCGTGACGCTCACGAGAGAGAATTTCCAGACCGAGGTGCTCGACGATCCGTGCCTCATCCTCATCGACTTCTGGGCGGAGTGGTGCCAGCCCTGCCGGATGCTCGCGCCCACCTTTGAGGAGCTCAACCGCGAGGAGCCGCAGGTCAAATTCTGCCGCGTCAACGTTGACGAGCAGGGCGAGCTGGCGCAGATGTTCGGCATCGAGTCCATCCCGACGCTCGCCGTCGTGCAGGACCGCCACACGCTCACCGGCTCGGTCGGTCTGCGCAGCAAGGAAGAGATCAAGGCCATGCTTGATGGCTGCAAGTGAGGGAAGACGATGAAGATTCGCTACAACGAGGATGCGGAGGTCGTCGCGCGTCTGCGTGAGGCGCTGCTGAAGAAGGGACTTTACTGCCCCTGCCGGCTGCAGAAGATCGAGGATAACGTGTGCATGTGCCGCGAGTTCCGCGAGCAGATCGCCGACCCGGAGTTCGAGGGCTACTGCCATTGCCGGCTTTACTATAAAGAGAAATAAGAGATAACACGAAAGCGGGTGTGATCGTCATGCCGCACAGATCGGCTGCGCAGATGTATCGCGCGGCACGCAAAAGCGACGCGCTGCTGACCGGCGCGCCGCTGCCGACCCTTTTCTATTTTGCGCTGCCCATCATTCTGGGCAACATCTTCCAGCAGCTTTACAGCATTGTGGACGCCATCGTGGTGGGCAAGTTCCTCGGCGATTTGCCGCTTGCCGGCATCAGCGTCGCCGCGCCCATCGTGGACGTGGCGAACGCCTTGGTTATCGGCGGGACCATCGGCATCGGCGTGCTGTGCGCGCAGATGTGCGGCGCGGAGGACTGGATGCGGCTGCGCTGCATGAACGCGACTGCGCTGCTCGGCGGCGCGGCGCTGACGCTGGTCATTGCCGCGGTCGGCATCGTCTGCTCGGTGCCGCTCCTGCGCGCGCAGGGCACGGAGGAGGCGGTCTGCCGCGAGGCGGCGGTCTATCTGCAGCTGGTGTTCGCGGGATTGATCTGCTGCTTCCTCTACAACTACTACGCCTCCATGCTGCGCTCGTGCGGCAACTCGCGCACACCGTTCGTCATTCTGCTCGTCTCGTCCACGCTCCACGCACTGCTCGACGTGCTGTTTGTCGGCGTGCTTGCCTGGGGCATCCGCGGCGTGGCGTGCTCTACGGTGCTGTGCCAGGCGTTTTCGGCGGCGTGGTGCATTCTGTACGCCGAGCGGCGCTGCCCGCCGCTGACGCTCAAGCGCAGCGAGCTGCGCTTTGAACGGCGGATGGGCGGTATGGTGCTCTCCTACGCCTGGGCGGCGGCGCTGCAGCAGGCGGTGGTGTGCATTGGGCGTCTGCTGGTGCAGGGTATGCTGACGCCGCTCGGCACGAACACGGTAACGGGCTACAATATGTCGCTGCGCATTGAGCAGTTTTTGTTCTGCTTCTCACAGGGCGTCAGCGCGGCGATGGTCGTCTGTCTGTCGCAGAACCTCGGCCACGGCGACCGGGTGCGCGTGCGGCGCTTCTACCGCGTCAGCGTGTGCGTGGAGGCCGCGCTGATCGCCGTGCTTGGCACGGTGTGTTTTTTGTTCCCGTCGCAGATCGTCGGCCTTTTCTCGGACAACGGCGAGGTCATTGCCGCAGGTGCGCGCTACACGGGTACGATGGCATATCTGTATCTCTTCGCCTACATGGGCGAGGTCATTCAGGGCTTCTTCCGCGGACTCGGGCGGCTGCGGCTGACGATGGTGGCATCGCTTTTGCAGGTGGTGCTGCGCGTGGTGCTGTCGTATTTCCTGATCCCGGTGTGGGGAATGTACGGCATCTGCGTGGCTGTCGCGAGCGGCTGGGTGCTGCTGGTGCTCATCGAGGGCAGCTACAGCGTCAGAACGGCGCGGGCTTTGACTATGGAAAAAAGAGAAGACTGAAAATAAGACGGCTCGGCGAGCCGTCTTATTTTATCAGCCGTTCCATATCCTCCGGCAGCGGCGCGGTGAAGTGCAGGGCCGTGTGTGTGAGCGGGTGGGTGAACCACAGCGCATACGAGTGCAGCGCGGGGCGGGCGATGAGCGCCCGATCCTCTGTGCCGTAGAGCCAGTCGCCCGCGAGCGGATGACCGAGGGACGCCATGTGGACGCGGAGCTGGTGCGTGCGTCCGGTCCGGGGCGCGAGACGCAGGAGCGTCAGCTCGCCGTGATAGGAGAGCACCTCATACTCCGTACGGGAGGGGAGACCGTCGGGCGCGACGCAGCGCTTGACGAGCGAGCCCTCGGCGCGGGCGATGGGAGCGTCGATGACGCCGCGCGGCGGCGTGACGCGGCCGCGGGCGAGGGCACGGTATTCGCGCCGCAGCTCCTCAGAATGCAGCGCACGGCGCAGCAGCTCGTGAACGTAGCCGGACTTCGCCGCGATGAGCAGGCCCGAGGTGCCCTTGTCCAAGCGGCTGACGAAGTGCGGCACCGTGCCCTCGCCGAGGTAGGCGACCAGCGCTCCGGCAAGGTTCGGCGCGGCGAGGTCGGTGGACATCGGGTGCATGGCGAGTCCGGCGGGCTTGTTGAGCACCAGAAGGTCCTCATCCTCGTAGACGATGGCAAGGGGAATGTCGAGCGGCGCGACGTCCGTTTCGCGCGGCGCACGCTCGGAGAGAACGACGGTCACGGTATCGCCGGTGCGGACGACGGCGTTCACATGGACGCCTGCGCCGTTGAGCAGGATCGCGCCCTCACGCCATTTGAGCGTTTTGAGCAGCGTGGAGGAGATGCCAAGCTCGCCGCGCAGCAGGTGCTTGAGCGGACGGCCGTCGAAGGCGGCGGGGACGGTGCATTGCAGGGTGCGCATGGCGGTCGGCTCCTCTCTTGAAAATTCACAGACAGTATACCATTCCGGCGGGAAAAATGATATACTAACGGCAGAAATTTTATCGGAGGTGTGCCCGTGGACAAACACACGATCTGCCTTTTGAACGATTCCTTTCCGCCCATCATCGACGGCGTGGCGAACGCCGTGGTGAACTACGCGGAAAACATTGAAAAGCATCACGGTCACGCCGTGGTGGTCACGCCCGCCGTGCCGGGCGCGGACGACAGCGGCTTTCCGTTTCCGGTGGTGCGCTACCCGAGCATCGACACGCGCCGGCTCGTCGGCTACGTCGCGGGCTATCCGTTTTCGCCGGAGACGGCGCTGCGCGTGCGCGAGGAGAAGGTCGAGCTGCTGCACACGCATTGCCCCATCGCCTCGGCGATCCTCGCGCGCTCGCTGCGTGAGGTGGTGGACGCGCCGCTGGTGCTGACCTACCACACGAAGTACGACATCGACATTGCCAAGGCGGTGAAGAGCAGGCTTTTGCAGGAGAGCGCCATTCGTGCCCTTGTGCAGAACGTAAACGCCTGCGACGAGGTGTGGGTGGTGAGCCGCGGCGCGGGCGAGAACCTGCGCTCGCTCGGCTACGAGGGCGCGTACACCGTGATGGAGAACGGCGTGGACGTGCCGCGCGGGCTCGTGAGCGCCGCGGCGGTCGCTGCCGCGACAGCGGGCTATGACCTGCCGGACGGCGTGCCGCTGTTCCTTTTCGTCGGGCGGCTGATGTGGTATAAGGGCCTGCATATCATTCTCGACGCGCTCCGCGCGCTGCGGGAGCAAGGACAGGACTTCCGCATGGTGTTCATCGGCGCGGGCGGCGACGAGAAGGAGGTCCGCGCGGAGGTGGAGACGCTGCGGCTCTCGGACCGCTGCTTCTTCACCGGCTCCATTGCCGACCGCGAGACGCTGCGCGCGTGGTACTGCCGCGCGGACCTGTTCCTGTTCCCCTCGACCTTTGACACGAACGGCCTTGTCGTGCGCGAGGCGGCGGCGAGCGGCTGCCCCAGCGTGCTCATTGCGGGAAGCTGCGCCGCCGAGGGCGTGACCGACGGGCGGAACGGCTTCCTGATCGAGGAGAACGCCGTGAGCCTGTGCGCGAAGCTGACCGCGCTCTGCGCGGATCGTGAGGCGATGCGCCGCGTGGGCGAGAACGCCATGCGCGAGCTGTATCTTTCGTGGGAGGATGCGGTCGCGCGGGCCAATGAGCGCTACGCGGTCGTGCTCGACCGCTACCGCAGCGGAAAATGCCCGAAGCACGAGCGCTTCAGCGACGAGTTCTTCAACACGCAGGGCGACCTGATGGAGGCCATGAGCCGCGTCGCCGAGATGCGCGGCGAGACGGGACGGCTCCGCCGCGAGCTGCGCGAGGGCTTCGACGAGGCGCGCGAGGCGCTGCGGGAAAAGCTTGAAAAGGAATGGTAGGCAGCCTTTGCCGACCGAAAAAGAACCGACACAAACGAGGAGGAAGAGAACATGAAAGAAATTCGGGTTCTGCTGCTCAACGGCAGCCCGCGGGCCAACGGCAATACCGCGCTCGCGCTGCGCGAGATGGAAAAGGCCTTTGCCCAGAACGGCGTGCAGACGGAGACGGTGCTGCTCGGGAATCAGGCGATCCGCGGCTGCACGGCCTGCGGCGCGTGCGCGAAGCTGGGACGGTGCGTGTTCGACGATGCCGTCAACGAGCTGGCCCCGAAGCTCGAGACGGCGGACGGGCTGGTCGTCGCCAGTCCGGTCTATTACGCCTCGGCCAACGCGACGCTCATCGCCTGCCTGGACCGCCTGTTTTACTCCACGCCCTTTGACAAGACCATGAAGGTCGGCGCGAGCGTGGTGTGTGCGCGGCGCGGCGGCTGCTCGGCGACTTTTGACGAGCTGAACAAATACTTCACCATTTCCGGTATGCCCATCGCCTCGAGCCAGTATTGGAACAGCGTCCACGGCAGGGCTGCGGGCGAGGCGGCGATGGACGCCGAGGGCTTGCAGACCATGCGGACGCTGGCACGGAACATGACGTTCCTGATGAAAAGCATCGCGCTCGGCCGCGAGACGTTTGGCTTGCCCGAGCAGGAGGAGCGCGTCGCGACGCACTTCATCCGGTAAAGCAAAAAAAGCGACCGTTTCACGGTCGCTTTTTTTGCTTGAATTAGCGGTTCAGATACGCGCGGCACTTCGCTTCCGCGTCGTGCGCGAGCTTTTCCTCGTCCACCGTGACGAGATGACCGTGCTCGACGGTCACGCGGCCATGGACCACGGTGTAGTCCACCGGTCCGCGCACGCCGACCGTGCCGAGGACGCTGGTGGGATCGAAGCAGGAGCCGACCAGCTCAAGGCGGCGGGAGTCGATCATAAAGAGGTCGCAGCACTTGCCGACCTCGAGCGTACCGATGTCGTCGCTGCGGCCGAGCAGACGTGCGCTGCCGCGCGTCGCCATCTTCAGCACGTCATAGCCGCTGGGGGCCGCCTTGCTGGAGTTCAGGCGGTGGAGCAGGAATGCGACGCGCAGTTCCTCCATGAGACTGGAGCCGTCGTTGGAGGCGGAGCCGTCGACGCCGAGACCGACGGGAACGCCAAGCTCCAGCATCTCGGGGATGCGGGCGATGCCAGAGGAGAGCTTCATGTTGGAAATGGGGCAGTGGCACACGCCCGTGCCGGTCTTGGCGAGGACGCGCAGTTCCTCGTCGTTGAAGTGGATGCCGTGGGCGAACCAGACGTCGTCGCCGGTCCAGCCGAGACGCTCCATGTACTCGAGCGGACGGACGCCCTCACGCGCGAGCATGAAGTTCTCCTCGTCCTTGGTCTCGCACAGATGCGTGTGCAGGCGCACGCCCAGCTGACGGGCGAGGACGGCGCTTTCACGCAGCAGGTCGGCGCTGACGGAGAACGGCGAGCAGGGCGCGAGCGCGACGCGGTGCATTGCGCCGAAGCTGCGGTCATGGTACTGCGCGATGACGCGCTCGGAATCCTTCATGATCTCGTCGACCGTCTGCACCACGCTGTCCGGCGGCAGGCCGCCGTCCTTCACCGAGAGGTCCATGCTGCCGCGGGAGGCGTACATACGGATGCCCAGCTCGTCCGCGGCGCCGAACTGCGCGTCGAGCAGGTCGCCGGTGTCCTTCGGGAAGACGTAGTGATGGTCGAAGCAGGTCGTGCAGCCGTGCTTCATCAGCTCGCCCATGCCGGTGAGGGAGGAGAGGCGGATGACCTCGGCGTCGAGGTTCTTCCAGATCTCATAGAGCGTCTTGAGCCAGTCGAACAGTTCCATGTTCTGCACCTCGGGGAGGTTGCGGGAGAAGACCTGATAGAGGTGGTGGTGCGTGTTGACCAGACCGGGGTAGCAGAGCATATGGCTCGCGTCGATGGTTTTGTCGGCCTTGCGGTCGAGTTTCGCGCCGATCTCCTTGATGAAGCCGTTCTCGGCGTAAAGGTCGACGTTTTCGTACACGGTGTCGGCGCTGTCGCAGGAGACGAGCGTGCGGATGTTTTTGATGAGTAAAGTTGACATAATGGTTTCCTCCTCATGAAAAAGGAAGCGCCTTGCAGCGCTTCCTTTTTTGATAATTCAGCGCTCTTCGCGGAAGTAATTCAGACCCAGAGAAGCGGGCGGCTGCTTTTCCTTGTTGTTGCGCATACTCGAAATGATGAGTACGATGACCGTGACCACATAGGGCAGGATCTTATAGAGCTGCGTGGGAATGAACGCGATGACCAGACGCAGGTAGAGGATCATCAGCGCGCCGAAGAGCACGCTGCCCCAGATCGCGCCCAGCGGACGCCACAGGCAGAAGATGACCAGCGCGACGGCGAGCCAGCCGACGCCGGAAAGGCCCTCGTGGTTCCACACACCGCCCGCGATGGTCATGATGTAGACCATGCCGCCGACGGCGCTCACACCGCCGCCGATGACGGTGGCGAGGTACTTATAGCGCGTGACGTTGATGCCGGCGGCGTCCGCGGTCGCGGGGCTCTCGCCCACGCTGCGCAGGTACAGGCCGCTGCGGGTCTTGTTGAGGTACCAGTACAGCGCGACGGCGCAGGCAACGGCGAGGTAGAAGAAGAAGCTGTTGCCGAAGAGGATGCCGCCGACCACCGGAATGTCCTGCAGGCCCTTGGGGAAGGGGGAGTTCTGGAAGTAGCCCTTGAGCATATTGCTCACGGAGATGTAGCCGTTCTCGCTCACGCGCATATACTCGCCGATGAACTGGCCGATGCCCGTGCCGAAGATGGACAGCGCCAGACCGGTGACGTTCTGATTCGCGCGCAGCGTGATGGTCAGGAAGCTGAAGATCAGCGAGGCGATCGCGCCGGCGAGGAAGGCGAAGAAGATGCCGACGAGGATGGCGACGAAGCCGTTGGGGGAGGAGGAGAGCTTCTCATAGTAATACACGCCGCCGAGGCCGAGCGCGCCGCCCATGAACATGATGCCCTCCACGCCGAGGTTGAGGTTGCCGGACTTTTCCGTCAGGATCTCGCCGAGCGTACCGAACAGCAGCGGGGTGCCGTAGGTGATGGCGGCGATGATGAGGGTGATAAGCAAAGTCATTCCTTAGCCGCCTCCTTTTCGGTCTTCGACGAGCGGAAGATGAGTCGATAGTTGATGAAGAACTCGCAGCCGAGCATACAGAAGAGCAGGATGCCCGTGATGATGTCGGAGATCGAGGCGGGCACGGCCAGACGGGTCTGAAGCGTTTCGGCGCCCTTGGAGATGACCGCGAGCATCATGGAAATGGCGATCATCGCGAAGGCGTTGAGCTGGCTGAGCCACGCGACCGTGATGGAGGTGAAGCCGACGCCGGCGGCGACGCCGTCGTAGAGCGTGGTGTTCGCGCCGGAGGCGACGATGAAGCCGACCAGACCGGAGATCGCGCCGGAGAGGAACATCGTGCGCATCATGACGTGGCCAACGTTCATGCCCGCGTAGCGGGCGGTGTTGATGGAGTCGCCGATGACGGCGATCTCGTAGCCGTGCTTGGTGTGGTTCATGTAAACGTGCATGAACACGACGAGGATCAGCACAATGATCCAGCCGCAGTGAACGCCCAGGACCTTCGGCAGAGTGGCCGCCCTATCGAACTGGGGGATGATCTGCGAGCCGGGACGGCCTTCCCACGGACCGCCCTGCAGCCAGCGGACGACGCCGATGATGATGTAGTTCATCATGAGAGTGAAGAGCGTTTCGTTGGTGTTCCACTTGGCCTTGAAGAAGGCGGGGATCAGCGCCCAGATGCCGCCGGCGACAGCGCCCGCCAGACCCATGATGAGGAGCAGGACAGCGGATGGGACCCTGCCGACCCAGTAGAGGGCGAAGTAGCTCGCGGCGATGGCGCCCGCGGTGATCTGGCCCTCGGCGCCGATGTTCCAAAAGCGCATCTTGAAGCAGGGGGCGATGGCCAGCGCGCAGCCGAGCAGAGGCACGGCGAGCTTGACGGTCTGACGGATGGCGGTCTTTTTGCCGAGCGCGCCGGTGATGATGGTGGCGTAGCCGTCGATCGGCGTGGCGCCGTCGGGCAGGGCGATCATCATGACGAGGCCGCCGAGCAGAAGCGCAAGGACGATGGAGGCGAGACGGATGCACCAGACCTTCCAGGGCTCCATCATGTCCCGCTTGGCGAGACGGATCAGGGGAACCTTATTCTCGTTATGCATGGACCGCTTCCTCCTTTCCGCCGCCGACGCGGGTCATCATCAGGCCGATCTCTTCCTTGGTGGCGGTGCGGGCATCGACGATGCCGCTGACCTTGCCGCCGCAGAGCACGAGGATGCGGTCGCACAGCTCAAGCAGAACGTCCAGATCCTCGCCGACGAAGATGACGGCGACGCCCTTCATCTTCTGCTCGGTCATAAGGTTGTAGATGGTGTAGGAGGTGTTGATGTCCAGACCGCGCACAGCGTAGGCGGACATCAGCACGTTCGGCGCGGACGCGATCTCGCGGCCGACGAGCACCTTCTGCACGTTGCCGCCGGACATACGGCGGACGGGGAACTCGGTGCTGGGGGTGACGACCTCCAGCTCCTTCCAGATGTTCATGGCAAGCTCGTTCGGATCCTTGCGGTTGACAAACACGCCCTTGCCCTTCTTCCAGGAGCGGAGCATCATGTTGCCGGTCATGCCCATCGAGCCGACAAGGCCCATACCGAGACGGTCCTCGGGGACGAAGGCGAGCGCGACGCCGGACTTTTTGATCTGCATCGGCGTTTTGCCGACCAGCTCGGACTCCGGAGCGCCCTCGGGCGTGTAGCGGATGCTGCTGCCCTCGGCGACGGGATAGAGGCCGGCGATGGATTCGAGCAGCTCGCGCTGACCGCTGCCGGCAATGCCCGCCACGCCGAGGATCTCGCCGCTCATAGCGGTGAAGGAGACGTGGTCGAGGCGGACGACGCCCTCATTGTCGTAGCAGGTGACATCCTGCAGCGTCAGGCGCGGGACGGGATTCTCATAGCGCGGACGGTCGATGTTGAGCGTGACCGCGTGGCCGACCATCATGTCGGTCAGCGCCTGCGGGTTAGTCTCGCTCGTGTTGACCGTGCCGATGTACTGGCCCTTGCGCAGCACCGCGACCTTGTCCGACAGAGACATGACCTCGTGCAGCTTGTGGGTAATGATGACGATGGCCTTGCCGTCGGCGCGCATATTGCGCAGCACGTTGAAGAGCTTTTCGGTCTCCTGCGGGGTGAGGACGGCGGTGGGCTCGTCGAGGATGAGCGTGTCCGCGCCACGGTAGAGGACCTTGACGATCTCGACCGTCTGCTTCTGGGAGACGGACATATCGTAGATCTTCTTGGTCGGGTCGATGTCGAAGCCGTAGCGGTCACAGATCTCCTTGACCCTGGCGTTGGCGGCCTTGATGTCCAGCTTGCCCGGCTCGTCGAGACCGAGGACGATGTTCTCCGCTGCGGTGAACACGTCCACGAGCTTGTAGTGCTGGTGGATCATGCCGATGTGGTTGTCGAAGGCATCCTTCGGCGAGCGGATGGAGGTGAGCACACCGTTGACGTAAATTTCGCCCTCGTCGGGGAAATAGATGCCGGCGAGCATATTCATCAGAGTCGTCTTTCCGCTGCCGTTTTCACCGAGCAGGGAAAGGATCTCGCCCCGGTTGATGGTCAGGTCGATGCTGTCGTTTGCGACGACCTTGCCAAAGCGCTTGGTAATGTGTCTGAGTTCAACTGCACAATTGTTGTCCAAGGTCCTGTCATCCTTTCTTTCGAACCCGGCCGGCGGGGAGACCGGCGGTCGGGATCAGGCTGCAGCCACCTTACCGGAGAGGGGGACCGCGTCTCCGATAATTGCTGATTATTCAATACCTATACTAACATAATTCAAGCATGATGTAAATGGAAAAGCTATCGTCGAATCCGTCAAAAATCGGAAGAAAAAACCGGAACAATCCACAAAAAGTTTGATTCCCTAAAAAATTTTCAGTAAAAAGTGAAAAAAGGAAGCCGCCCGCAGGCGGCTTCCTTTGATGTAAGGGATATCTTAGAACGCGGAGTTGAGCCACTCGATGCCGTCGATCTTGATGGCGAAGTAAGGAGCGGACTGGAAGTAGGACTCGTGGAAGGCACCGTCGAACACGGCTTCCTCGGAGTCGGGGGTGAAGTCACCGTCGGTATCCAGAGCGAAGGCGGAGGTCAGGGTCTTGCCCTCCACGGTGAAGGTGGAGGTGTCGAAGACCTTGATGGAGCCGTCAGCCAGACCGGCCTCGACCTCGGCGAGCTTCTCAGCGGTGCCGGGGGCGGCGATCTTTTCGTTGAGCTCGGTCAGGACGACGTCGCCGTGATCATAGCCGTAGCAGTAATCCTGATCGAATTCCTGGCCGTTGGCAACGCTCTCGATGGCATAGACGAAGTAGTTCGTCCAGTCGATGCGGCAGCCGATGATGGAGGCATCGGGAGCAACGCCGGTCATGTCGTTATTGTAGCCGGTGTGGAACGCGCCCTTGGACTGCGCCATGGTGGCGGGGGTGGTGTTGTCGGAGTGCTGGGAGATGAGCTTGCAGCCGAGGTCGCACAGAGCGGAGGCGGCGTTGGACTCTTCGGTGGCGTCAGACCAGGAGCCGACGAACTGGACCTTCATGGTCACGCTCGGGCAGACGGAGCGGGCGCCCAGGAAGTAGGAGGTCATACCGGAGATGACTTCGGCGAAGGAGAACGCGCCGACGTAGCCGATGACGGCCTCTTCGGGCTTGATGGTGCCTTCGTCGATGAGCTGCTGGAGCTTCATACCGGCAGCGACGCCGGCGAGGTAACGGCCTTCATAGATGTTGGCGAAGGCATTGTGGGTGTTGTCGAGGCCATCGTTCCAGGAGCCCTGGTTGGTGCAGCCGACGAACTGGATCTCGGGATAGTCGGGAGCGACCTTGAGCATGAAGGGCTCAAAGCCGTAGGAGTTGTTGAAGATGAGCTCGCAGCCCTCTTCGGCCAGCTCGATGTTGGCGTCCTCACAGGTGGAGTCTTCGCCGATGTTGTACTTGACGACCCAGTCAACATTGATGCCCTTGGCGGCGAGCGCCTCGGTGGCGGATTCCTTACCGCGGATGAAGTTGTAGGTGTAGCCCTGGTCGTTCTCGTCGCCGATGCAGATCAGGCCGACCTTGATGGTCTTGGTCTCGGTTTCGGTGTTCTGCTGCTGATCGTCATTGCTGGGAGTCTCGTTCTGAGTCTTATTGCCGCAGGCAACGAGAGACAGCACCATGATGACGGAGAGCAGGATCGCAAGAAGCTTCTTCATGTGGATAAATCCTCCTTAAAAATTGGTATGCCCATTGGGACAATACCTTTGAACAGTATCATACAAAATTTTCAAGCAAAACGCAACGGGCAAACGAAAAAAAGAATTGAAAACATAACCAAAGTTGCTGAAAAATTTTTAGCGAAAGCGGCGAAAAAGCGGAAAAAGGACTGAAAAAGCAAACAAAAGGTTTGCCCTTGCGGGCAAACCTTTTGTATAAGTTGTACGGAACGTTTGGGGATTTATCCGAACCGCTCTTACTGGTGGACGCGGGTGCCGGTCTTGCCGGAGATGCCGTCGGCGGCCTTCTCAAGCAGGGTGATGAGGGCGACGCGGCCGGGCTTGGACTCGGCGAAGGACAGAGCGGCCTGCACCTTGGGCAGCATGGAGCCGGGCGCGAACTGCTTCTCCTCGATGTACTTACGGGCGTCGGCGGGGGTGAGATCGTCAAGACCCTTCTGGTCGGGCTTGCCGAAGTTGATGGCGACCTTCTCAACCGCGGTCAGGATGACGAGCATATCGGCGTCGAGCAGCTCGGCGAGCTTGGCGGAGGCAAAGTCCTTGTCGATGACGGCGGGCGTGCCGTAGAGCTTGCCGTCCTTACGCACAACGGGGATGCCGCCGCCGCCGACGGTGATGACGACGGTGCCGTTATCGACGAGCGCCTTGACGGTGTTCTTCTCGATGACGTCGATGGGCTTGGGGGAGGGAACGACCTGACGGTAGCCGCGGCCGGCGTCCTCGACCATGGTGTAGCCCTTCTCGGCGGCGATGCGGTCGGCGGTCTCCTTATCGTAGAATGCGCCGACGGGCTTGGTGGGATGCTGGAAGGCGGGGTCGGCCTCGTCCACGAGCACCTGCGTGACGACGGTGGCGACGTCCTTGGCCATGCCGCGGGAGGCGAGCTCGTTGCCGATGGCGTTCTGGAGGTGATAGCCGATGTAGCCCTGGCTCATGGCGCCGCACTCGGGGAAGGGCATATCGGACTTGATGGCCTTGGCCTCGGCGGCGGTGGCCATGCCGAGGTTGATCATGCCGACCTGGGGACCGTTGCCGTGAGCGATGATGACCTCGTTGCCCTGCGCGATCAGGTCGACGATGGGCTTGGCGGTCTCGGTGACGAGAGCGAGCTGCTCATAGGGAGTGTTGCCCAGCGCGTTGCCGCCGAGCGCAATGACGATGCGTTTACCCATGGTGATATATCTCCTTAAAAAATAAATTTGAACCGTTCGGTCGGCGCAATGGCCGAATTTCCATTGCTTTCCGCCTATATTATAGGCAATGCTGCACGAGACTGCGAGACATTTCCCGTGATTTTTCTTGTATTTTACCGCTTTCCTGAGTGAAGCGGCCGAAGAAAAAGGGCGGCAGAAGCCGCCCTTTTCAGTTGTGCGCGGTCTCTTAGAACATCTTGCGCTCGGCGTCGGACTTGTCCATCTCCATGAGAGCGCGGACGGGGTCCTTGACCTGTGCGAGGAAGATCATCGCGGCGATGATGTAGGGCTTGTAGGAGGCCTGCTTGTACAGAGGAACAATGTAGCGGTCGAACACGGAGTTGTCGACCTCACCCTCGGGGCAGGAAAGACCGGAGATGTCGGCGGGCAGGCAGTGCAGGTAGAGCGCCTTGCCGTCCTTCGTGAGCTTCATCATCTCTTCGGTGCAGGCCCAATCCTTGTGCTCGGCATTCTGCGCGAGGAGCTTCTTCTCCAGCGCGTCGATGCCGGCCTTGTCGCCCTTCTGGTAGAGCTTGGTGCGCTCCTCCATGGCCTTGAACGGAGCCCAGGACTTGGGATAAACGATGTCGGCGTCCCGGAAGGCTTCCTTCATGTCGTTGCACTTCTTGAAGCTGCCGCCGGTGGCCGCCGCGTTCTTCTTGGCGATCTCTTCGACCTCGGGCATGACCTCATAGCCCTCGGGATGGGCGAGGGTGACGTCCATGCCGAAGCGGGTGAACAGGCCGATGACGCCCTGCGGGACGGACAGGGGCTTGCCGTAGCTGGGGGAATAGGCCCAGGTCATGGCGACCTTCTTGCCCTTGAGGTTCTCCACGCCGCCGAAGTAGTGGATGATGTGGAGCATATCGGCCATGCACTGGGTGGGATGGTCGACGTCGCACTGGAGGTTGACGAGCGTCGGGCGCTGCTCGAGGATACCGTCGCGGTAGCCCTCTTCGAGCGCGTCGATGAAGGTCTTCTGATACTTGTGGCCCTCGCCGATGAACATATCGTCGCGGATGCCGATGACGTCAGCCATGAAGGAGACCATGTTGGCGGTCTCGCGCACGGTCTCGCCGTGGGCGATCTGGCTCACCTTCTCGTCGAGCACCTGCTCCTCAAGACCGAGGAGGTTGCAGGCGGAGGCGAAGGAGAAGCGGGTACGGGTGGAATTGTCGCGGAAGATGGAGATGCCGAGGCCGGAGTTGAACACCTTGGTGTTCTTGTTGCGCTCGCGCAGGTCGCGCAGGGCGTCCGCCACGGTGAAGACCGCGTCGATCTCCTCGTCGGTCTTGTCCCAGGTCCAGTAGAAGTCGTTCTTGTACATATTGTTGATGTGGAGCGTTTCGAGATGACGCGCCAGTTCGACAGTCTTGCTCATGGTGATGATTCTCCTTTATCTTTTTTGTATCGCTTGTTGGCGGTTTACTTGATGTCGTTGCCCGTCAGCTCCTGACGGAAGCTGGTGGCGGAGCCGTCCTTGTTCTCGGGGTGATAGAGACCCGGAACGGCGGCGTAGAGCGCGGCGCAGGTGACGAGGTCCTGCTTCCAGGTGATCTCGTTGGGGGCGTGGGCCTGAGACTCGGCGCCGGGGCCGAAGCCGACGCAGGGGATGCCGTAGCGGCCCTGAATGGAAACGCCGTTGGTGGAGAAGGTCCACTTGTCGGTCAGAGGACGGCCGGTGCGGGTGGACATGGCCTTTTCGTCCGCGCCGATGCGCTCGGTGCCCCAGAGAGCGTGGTGCGCGTCGACGAGCGCCTGAACGTGGGGCGCGGTCTCCTTGTTGATCCAGGTGGGGAAGAAGGCCTCGGTCTCATAGACGTGGCCGGTCCAGGACGGACGGTCATACATATACATGGACACCTTGACGTCCTTGGCGTACTTCTTGCAGGCGGGCAGATCCTCGATCTCCTTCAGGCAGGACTGGTAGGTCTCGCCCGCAGTCATGCGGCGGTCGATGGAGATGGAGCAGGAGTCCGCAACAGCGCAGCGGGAGGGAGAGGTGTAGAAGATCTGGCTGGTGGTGCAGGTGCCGCGGCCGAGGAAGCGGGCATCCTCCCAGTGCTCGGGATTGTACTTCGGGTCGAGCATCTTCACGAGGCCCTTGACTTCCTTGTCGTCGCCGGCGTCGTTCTCGTTGAGGTCGCGGACGTTGAGCAGGACCTCAGCCATCTTGTGAATGGCGTTGTCGCCGCGCTCGGGCGCGGAGCCGTGGCAGGAGACGCCGTGCATATCGACGCGGATCTCCATGCGGCCGCGGTGACCGCGGTAGATGCCGCCGTCGGTGGGCTCAGTGGAGATGACGAACTCGATCTGGTCGCGCGCGTCCTCGGGACCCTTGAAGTATTCGTTGACGATGGACTGCCAGCACATACCGTCGCAGTCCTCCTCCTGCACGGAGCCGACGACCATGATCTTGTAGCCCTCGGGGATGAGGCCGAGGTCCTTCATGATCTTCGCGCCGTAGGTGGCGGAGGCCATGCCGCCCTCCTGGTCGGAGCCGCCGCGGCCGTAGATGACCTTCTCGTCCTCGTAGCCCTGATAGGGGTCGTGGGTCCAGTTTTCGATGTTGCCGATGCCGACGGTGTCGATGTGGGAGTCAAGCGCGATGATCTTGTCGCCCGTGCCCATCCAGCCGATGACGTTGCCGAGCTTGTCGAACTCGACCTTATCGTAGCCAAGCTTCTTCATTTCCTCGGCGATGCGGTTGGCGACGCCCTTTTCCTCGCAGCTCTCGCTGGGGATGGCGATCATGTCGCGCAGGAAACGGGTCATGTCCGCCTGATAGCCTTGAGCAGCCTTTTTGATCGCTTCAAAATCCATGAGAAAACCTCCGTACATAAATTCAGATTTGTCTATTGTATTTTTCATTCCCTTTTACTCTGCCTCTATCATAGCATAAGCTTCGGCAAAGTCAAACAAAAAATTTGCAAATCTGAAAATTTTTTTGAAAAAATGATTGCTTTTTCTTTTATCTATGGTATGATGTAAGCGTGAAAACAGCGTAAGGGAGGAGATAAACTATAGAAGCGTCAAAGCTGGAGACTCTGCGGCAGATCGCCAAGGGCATCGCCGCCCAGTTCGGCAGCAGCTGCGAGGTCGTGGTCCACGACGTGGCTGCCAAGCATCCCGAGCATTCCATCGTCATCATCGAGAACGGGCACGTCACGGGCCGCAAGGTCGGCGACGGCGCATCCCATGTCGCGATGGAGCAGGTGCGCAACGCGGACGCACAGCCCATGGATCACCTGAGCTACCTCACCAAGACGCCGGACGGCAAGATCTTAAAGTCCTCCACGATGTACATTCGCGGCAAGGGCGGCAAGGTCGTGGCCATCCTCGGTATCAACTACGACATCTCCTCGCTTCTGATGGTCGAGAGCGCCGTGCGCGAGCTGACCGCCGCGGGCGACAGCACACAGACGGAGCCGGAGAAGATCATCAACGTCAACGACGTGCTCGACGAGCTCATCGCCCAGTCGGTCGCCCTTGTGGGCAAGCCTGCGGCGCTGATGAACAAGGAGGACAAGATGCGCGCTATCGGCTTTTTGAGCCAGAGCGGTGCATTCCTCGTCACCAAGTCCGGCGACAAGGTCGCCAAATACTTCGGAATTTCAAAATATACACTTTATTCTTACATTGACAAACAACAGGAGGACAAGCAAAATGGGTAAAATCGATCTGAGCATCAACAAGGTCGGACTGGAGCATAACATCCAGAAGGCCAAGGAAAACAACGTCATCATCCCCACCATCGCGCAGATGCAGCATCCCGAGACCATTCCCGAGAAGATCCAGGCCAAGCTGAAGAACGTGGGTCTGTGGGACGTCAACCCCCTCAACCTCTTCCGCATCACCTGGAAGAATGAGGCGAAGGAGTCCGGCGGCCTCTTTCAGGAGGTCCCCAACTATGTAGAGATCCCCAGCGAGCTGTCCGGCGTGAAGTGCCGCATCATCGCCATGGCGGGCAAGTGGTTCCCCACCGGCTGCCACAAGGTCGGCGCCTCCTTCGGCTGCCTCGCTCCGCGTCTGGTCACCGGCCAGTTCGACGCCAACTATCATCACGCCGTTTGGCCCTCCACGGGCAACTACTGCCGCGGCGGCGCGTTCAACTCCAAGCTGCTCGCCGTTGATTCCGTCGCCATTCTCCCCGCCGAGATGAGCAAGGAGCGCTTCGACTGGCTGAGCAAGATCGCCGGTCAGGTCATCGCTACGCCGGGCTGCGAGTCCAACGTCAAGGAGATCTTCGACAAGACCTGGGAGCTCAAGCAGGATCCCAGCATGATGATCTTCAACCAGTTCGAGGAGATGGGCAATCCGCTGTGGCACTACAACGTCACGGGCTACGCCCTCGCGGACCTCTTTGAAGCCGTCAAGAAGCCCGGCCAGAACTTTGCCGGCGCCTGCTTCACCTCCGGCTCCGCCGGCACCATGAGCGCGGGCGACCTGCTCAAGGAGCGTTATCCCGGCCTCAAGCTCGGTGTGGGCGAGGCGCTGCAGTGCCCCACCATTCTCGAGAACGGCTTCGGCGGCCACCGCATCGAGGGCATCGGCGACAAGCACATTCCCTGGATCCACAACGTGAAGAACACCGACATGGCCATCGCCATCGACGATGAGGACAGCCAGCGCCTGCTGCGCCTGTTCAACACCAAGGAAGGCCAGAAGTACCTCAAGGAAGAGCTCAAGCTCTCCGACGAGCTGATCGAGAAGCTGACCTGGCTCGGCATCTCCGGCATTGCGAACGTTCTTTGCTGCATCAAGATGGCAAAATATTATGAGCTGACCGAGAACGACGTGGTCGCCACCGTCCTGACCGACTCCGCCGCGATGTACGGCAGCCGCATCGAGGAGCTCAACGAGATGCACGGCGCGTACAACGTCGAGGAAGCCAAGCTCGACCACAACCTCCACATGCTTGGCCTCAAGACCGACAACCTGATGGAGCTGACCTACACCGACCGCAAGCGCATCCACAACCTCAAGTATTACACCTGGGTCGAGCAGCAGGCCCGCGACGTCAAGGACCTCAACGCGCTCTGGTACGACACCAAGGGCACTTGGGACGCCGTCCACGCGCAGGCTGCCGAGCTCGACGAGCTCATCAACGAGTTCAACGAGGCCACCGGCCTTCTCAAGGCGCTCTAAGAAGCAGAGACAAAGCCTGCTCCGAAACGCCACCGCAGCAGCGGCTGAGCGGAAAGAGGAGCAGACCGGATCGAAAGCTGAATAAAATTTCATTGCACAGCGTGTGCAGCATCCCCGCAGATAGGGGCCGGCAATGGCAGGTCAAGGGCGCAGCCCTTGCGCTTCTCTGGGGTTTCCAAAAGGGGATATCTCTTACGGTAAGAGGTATCCCCTTTTGAGCGGCATCTGCGCCTGTGCAGGTATATGTCTCCTCAGCCGCTGCTGCGGCGGGGTTACGAAGCGATAGCTTTTGCTGCGGGGGTTCGAGACCATTTTCAATCTTCCGTTTTAGGAGAAATTATTATGCTGAAAAATGTGAAATGCGCGCGCTGCGTCAAGTGCGGCAAGGAATACGAGGCTACGCCCAACCTCACCAACTGCGAGTGCGGCGGTATCCTCGACATCATCTACGATTACGACTATATCAAGAAAAATCTCACGAAGGAAAAGCTCAAGAGCCGCCCGAACACGATGTGGCGCTACCGCGAGCTGCTGCCCGTGGAGGAGACCACGCCCGACACGCCCCTGCGCGTGGGCTGGAGCCCGCTCTATGAGGAGGACCGTCTTGCGAAGCTCCTCGGCCTCAAGAAGCTGTGGGTGAAGGACGACGGCCAGAACCCCACCGCGTCCCTCAAGGACCGTGCCTCCGCTATGGCGGTCGCCAAGGCGAAGGAGGCGGGCGCGGAGATCATCGCCTGCTCGTCCACGGGCAATGCGGCCTCGTCGCTGGCAGGCAACGCCGCCGCCGCGGGTCTCAAGACCTTCATCTTCGTTCCCTCCCGCGCCCCCAAGGGCAAGGTCGCGCAGCTGATGACCTTCGGCGCGAACGTCATTTCCGTGCAGGGCAACTATGAGGAGACCTTCGAGCTGAGCAAGAAGGCCATTGACAAGTGGGGCTGGTACAACCGCAACGCCGCCATCAACCCCTATCTTTCCGAGGGCAAGAAGACCGTCTCGCTCGAGATCGCCGAGCAGCTCGGCTGGAAGATGCCCGACTACCTCGCTATCTCCGTCGGCGACGGCTGCACCATCGCGGGCGTGTGGAAGGGTCTCAAGGACCTCTACGCCATCGGCTTTATCGACAAGCTGCCGCGCCTGATCTCCGCGCAGGCGGAGGGCTGCCACCCCATCAACCGCGCCATCGCGGAGAATAAGCCCTGGGAGCCGATGGAGGAGAACACCCTCGCCGACTCCATCGCCGTCGGTGTGCCGCGCAACGCGGACAAGGCGCTCATGGCGATCCGCGAGTCCAACGGCATCGTGGTCAACGTGACCGACGAGGAGATCATGGCGGCGCAGAAGCTGCTCGGCACCACCTGCGGCGTGTTTGGCGAGCCGGCGGGCGTGACCGGCACGGCGGGCGTGAAGAAGCTCTGCGAGCAGGGCGTGCTCGGCGCGAACGACACGGTCGTCTCCGTCGTCACCGGCAACGGCCTCAAGGATGTTGCCAACGCCATCAAGTTCTGCGGCGAGCCGATGAGCCTGCCGAACGACCTTGACCTGTTGGTCGAGGAGTTTGCCAAGCGCGGGATCAAAACAAAATGAGAGAAAAAATAGCGCCGCGCGAGTTTTGGAACCGCCGCTCGCAGCATTATGACGAGCAATCGGGAGCAGCGTATGCGGACGCCTACCGCAAAACGGCGGAGTGCATCCGCCCCTATCTCACGCCGAACGACCGTGTGCTGGATTTTGCCTGCGGCACGGGACTTGTCACGCTGCCGGTCGCGCAGATGGCCGCCGAGGTGTGCGCCATCGACATTTCGGACGAGATGGTGCGGCATCTGAAGAAAAAAATAGCAGAGCAGGGGGTCGGCAACGTCAGCGCCTCGTGCATGGATCTCTTTGACGAGAGCCTGCGGCCCGGCAGCTTTGACGCGGTGGTCGCCTGCAATGTGCTGCTCTACCTCGAAAACCGCGCGGAGGTGCTCACGCGCATCCATGAGCTGCTGCGGCCGGAGGGAGTATTCCTTTCGGCGACGGACTGCCTGGGCGAGCGGCTCACACGCGAGGGCGTTCGCAAGTGGTGGCGCAGCCACACGGGGAAAATGCCCTATGTGTCGTTTGACCGTATGCACACGCTGGAGGCGTCCATCGCCGCGGCTGGCTTTGAGGTGCTGGAGACCGAAAACCTGTTTCCCGCGCCGCCGAACCTCTTTGTCGCAGCAAGAAAAAAGTGAACGAACACAGGAGCGCGGACCGTTGGCCCGCGCTCCTTTTGCGCTCAGACGAAGTATTTGTTGACGATGGGGACCCGGTTCAGTAGCGCGGAGACCAAAAAGGACAGCGTGCCGATGAGCAGCGTCAGAAGCGGCACGGAGAAAAAGGCGTTGCAGGAGAGCGTGTTGACGCCGAGAAATTGATCGAACGTCTCGATGAACAGCGGATGCACGAGGTAGGCGCCGAAGCTCCAGCGGGAGAGCGCGCGGATGCGCGCGTGTCCCTTTTCGCCGAGTGAGGGAAAATTCAAATGCCTGCGGGCGAATACAAAGACGGCGAGACACATCAGCAGCACACCGACCGAGTCGTAGTTGTAGAAGAGCACGGTGGCGGTGCCCAGACGGCGGGAGGCATAGGACGTCATAACGACGGTGACGATGAGACCGGCCACGCCGAGCGCATAGCACCAACGGGCCGCTTTGGGCGAAAGCTCCTTGCGGCTGAGATAGCGGCCCAGCATAAAATAGGCGGCAAAGCCGAGCGTGAAGTGGTAGTATAGCATTCCCGACAGCGAGAGGTAGCTGCTGTAGAGCTGCCAGGAAAACAGAGAAAGAAGTGCGCCGAGCTGCGGCAGCAGAAAGTTGAAAACAAGCGCAAGCAGCAGAAAATAGCGCAGCAGCGTCTCATTCTGCGCGATGGGCCGCAGCAGCGGGACGATCAGATACAGTCCCACGATCATAAACAGAAACCACATGTGGTAGTGTCCGGAGAAAAACAGCGTGACCGCGGTGGACAGGGCGCATTTGTTGAAAAAGTATGCGTAAGCGGCATAGAGCGCAGACCAGAAAACAAAGGCCGTAACGATGCGCAGGACGTTTTTTCGCAGGATCTGCCGCAGGCTTTGCGTGCCGGCGAGAAAGAACACGCCGCTGATCATCACGAAGACGGGAACGGTCCAGCGGACGAGGCTGTCATACAGGTTAAAGGCCTGCCACGCGGTTGAATAAATATCGGTGTCCGCCCAATGCTGTGCGGAAAGGTGGAGTGCAACGACGGCAAAGGTCGCCGCGACGCGCAGCACGTCATAGCAGGCGACGCGCTGCGATCCGGTCTGTTCCATGGTTATTCCTCCGTTGCCGCTTCGGCGGCTTCGTTTGCCTCTGCCGGGGCAGTCTCCCCGGACGGAGCGTCCTGCGCGGCAGCCGCTTCCGCCGCGGCACGGGCGGCTTTTTCCCGAGCGGCTTCCTCTGCCCGGGCGGCGGCCTCCGCCTCGGCGCGCTCACGCTCGGCGGCGGCGCCCTCGGCGCGGGCGCGGGAGACCTCCTCTTCCTTCTGCTTCTCCGCCTGCTTCATGGCCTTGTCGAGCCTGCGCCGGCTGGAGCGCTTTTCCACGCCGTGCACGACGCGCAGCACGAGGAAGAGCAGCACGAGACCCACGCCGAACCAGCTCCAGAAGCCGAGGGTGATGAGCGTTTTGAGCGTCCACAGCTCGGCCTGGATGCCGAGGAAGCAGCACACCACCGACGCGGCGAGCGCCGCGCCGAAGAGAATGACCCACAGCACCGACTTGACCGCGGAGGTCTTGCGCACGCGCAGGTGCGCGATCAGAAACAGCACCGCGAGCAGGAACAGCGCGGGATACTGCGAAAACAGAATGGTACGAAGGTTCATGGAAGCGTTCCTCTTTTCTTCTCTTGTTTTGCTCAGAGGGTGCAGAGCCCGCGGCGGAGGTATTGACCCTCGGGGCCGCCGACGATCCTGCCGTCCTCGACCATCAGGCTGCCGCGCAGGTAGACCTTAGCGATGCCGCCCTCGGTGCGCAGACCCTCAAAGGGCGTGTAGCCGGCCTTTGTGACCATGTCGCGCGCGGAGAGGATGTGGCTGGCCTTGGGATCGTAGACCACGATGTCCGCGTCGGAGCCCGCGGCGATGACGCCCTTGCGGGGATAGAGCCCGTAGAGCTTCGCGGGATTTTCGCACAGGGCGCGGCACATTCCGGCGACGGTCATTCTGCCCGCGGCGACGCCGCGGGTGTAGACGACCTCGCCGCGCGTCTCCACGCCGGGCAGACCGCCGGGGATCTTCGTGAAGTCCCCGCGGCCCATGTCCTTCTGCGCGAGGGTGAACGAGCAGTGGTCGGTGGAGATGGTCTGGATCTCGCCGCGGCGCAGACCGCGCCAGAGCGCGCGCTGATTTTCCTCGGCGCGGATGGGCGGCGCGCAGACATAGCGCGCGGCCATGGACCAGTTGGCGTCGTAGTACACGCCGTCGTCGAGGGCAAGGTACTGCGGGCAGGTCTCGACATAGACCCTCTGCCCGCGGGCGCGGGCAAAGGCGACCTCGTCGAGCGCCTCGCGGTTGGTCAGGTGGACGATGATCACCGGCGCGTCCGCCGCCTCGGCGATGCGCAGCAGCCGCGCGACCGCCTCGGCCTCGAGATAGTCGGGCCTTGCCTCGGGGTGGGCGGAAACGTCCGCCGCGCGTCCGGCGGCCTTGAGCTCGGCAATGCGCGCGTCGATCACGCCGGCGTTCTCGCAGTGGACGCCCGCGATGCCGCCGCGCTTTTTCAGCGCCTTGAGCGCGGAATACACCGCGCCGTCGCCGATCATCATGGCGGGGTAGGTGAGGTACATCTTAAAGGACGTGATGCCTGCGGCGAACATATCGTCCAGCTCGCCCTCGATGCCCTCGTTCCAGTCGTCGATGGTCATGTGGAAGCCATAGTCGCACGAGCATTTGCCGTCGGCCTTTTTGTGCCAGAGATCAAGACCGTAGGCAAGCGTCTCGCCCTTGTTCGGGCAGGCGAAGTCGATGATGGTGGTCGTGCCGCCGCGGATGGCGCTGCGGGTGCCGGACGCGAAATCGTCGGCGGTGGTCGTATTGCACACGTCGAGATCGAAGTGCGTGTGCGCGTCGATGAAGCCGGGGAAGAGGTAGCAGCCGGAAACGTCCGTCACCTCGGCGCTTTTTGCCTCGGCGGGGGAGATGTGGCCGACCTGCGCGATCTTCTCGCCGTCGAGCAGGACGTCCGCGCGGCGGGAGCCGCGGGGCGTGACGACAAAGCCGCCCCTGAGCAGTTTTTTCATATCCATTCAGCTCCTTTGTCTGAAAATATTCATACGCCTTTACCATAGCACGTTTTTGCCGCGATTTCCACAGAAAAAGAGAAATCGGCAAAAGCGACAAGAAAGCGCGGTGAAAATCTGTGATTATGGCGAGAGAATGCGGCTTGTGAAAAAGCGGAAAAGAAGATAAAATAAATCTATCCTGCCGAAGCTGTGCGCCCGATACGGACAAGCGCTCCGGCAAAAATTTTCAGGAGGAAAAAAGCTATGCGCAAGTTTTTGTCCCTGCTGCTGACGATGGCGATGGTCCTTTCCCTTGCCGTGACGGTCAATGCCGCCGCCCCCAAGGAAGACATCACCATTCTGCACACCAACGATGTTCACTGCGACTACGAGAAGTATGCCAAGGTCGCAACGCTGCACAAGAGCGCGGATCTGCTCGTTGACGCGGGCGACCATGTTCAGGGCGGTGTGATCGGCACGCTCTCCAAGGGCGAGTACATCGTCGACATCATGAACTACCTCAAGTACGATGCTGCCGTTCCCGGCAATCATGAGTTCGACTATGGCATGGATCAGTTCCTGCACATTGCCAAGGATCTGGCGAAGTATCCCTACATCTCCGCAAACTTCACCGGCAAGGACGGCAAGCCCTACTTCGACGCTTATAAGATGTTCGAGGTCAAGGGCGTGAAGGTCGCGTTTGTCGGCGTCTGCACGCCGGAGACCTTCACCAAGTCCACCCCCACCTACTTCCAAGACGCCAACGGCAACTACATCTTCGGCTTCTGCGAGGGCAACAACGGCGCTGACCTCTACAATGCGGTGCAGAAGGCCATCGATGCGGCCAAGGCCGCGGGCGCCGATTATGTCATCGGCCTCGGCCATCTCGGCATCGACGAGCAGTCCTCCCCTTGGATGAGCAAGGAAGTCATTGCCAACACCACCGGCTTTGACGCCTTCATCGACGGCCACTCCCACTCCACCTTCTCCGAAACGATCAAGGATAAGTCCGGCAAGGAGGTCGTCTTTGAGCAGACCGGCACCAAGCTCGCCAACGTCGGCAAGATCATCATTAAGGCCGACGGCACCATCACCCACGAGAACGTTGATCTGAACACGGTCGAGCCCGACGCCGAGGCGGCGGCCTATATCCAGACCATCACCGATAAGTTCGACGCCCTGCAGAAGCAGGTTGTTGCCAAGACCAGCGTGGAGCTGACCATCAACGGCGCGGACGGCAAGCGCGCGGTCCGCAATGCCGAGACCAACCTCGGCGACCTGTGCGCGGACGCCTACCGCATCCTGCTGGGCGCTGACATCGCCTTCGTCAACGGCGGCGGTGTGCGCGACAACATCAAGGTCGGCGACATCACCTACGGCGATATCATCAAGGTCCACCCCTTCGGCAACGAGGCCTGCCTCGTTGAGGTCACCGGTCAGCAGATCAAGGACGCTCTGGAGCTCGGCTCCGCGGCCTATCCCGGCGAGAGCGGCGGCTTCCTGCAGGTTTCCGGCCTGACCTACACCATCAATGCGGACATTCCCAGCTCCGTGGTGAAGAACGATAAGTCCGAGTTCGTCAAGGTCGACGGCGCGTACCGTGTGTCCGACATCATGGTCGGCGGTCAGCCCCTCGACGTCAACAAGACCTACACCCTCGCCTCCCATAACTACATGCTCAAGGATGCCGGCGACGGCTACACCATGTTCGGCACCAAGAACGTCAAGCTCCTCAAGGACGGCGTGATGATCGACAACCAGGTCCTCATCAACTACATCGTCAATAATCTCGGCGGTGTGGTCGGCGAGCAGTATGCCGCCCCGCAGGGCCGCATCACCATCAAGACTGCTGCTTCCGATGTCCCGACGAACGAAAGCGATAAGGTCATCGCCGGCCGCGATACCACCGTGACCGAGGGCGATACCTACACCGTCGTCGCGGGCGACTGCCTGTGGAACATCGCCTACAAGCTCTACGGCACCGGCACGCTCTACACCAAGCTGGCCGAGGCCAACAAGCTCGCCGATCCGTATATCATCTACATCGGCCAGCTCCTGACCGTTCCCGCCAAGTAAAAAACTGCACAATTAGGAAAGCCGCCCGTTTGGGCGGCTTTCTTCTGCGCTTTTTTGCTTTTTACGAGTCCTATATTACCACATTTCCGGCAAATTTTCAAGTCTTGTCTTTTCCTCGTCGGGGGTGTAGATAACATGGCGAGGTGAAAAGAGATGAATGAATTGACACGATTCGGCGCGCTGTCCGCGCAGCGGACCGAGGCGGCGCTGCTGCGCGGGAACGCTGTGACGGAACGCTTCGGCCTGACGCTCACGCCGGAACAATGCGGACGTCTGCTGGAGCGCCGCGCTTTGGCCTTGCGGGAGACGGAACGCATCGAGCCGGGCGAGGGCATCCTGCCGAAGCTGGCGGTCGCGCTGTGCGACTCGCCCTGCGTCGGGCCGGAGAACTGGGAGGAAGCGCTCGGCGGGCTGACGGAGCTGTTCTACCACTTCAAGGGCGCGTGCGGCGAACGTCTCGGCGACGACGAGCTGCTCGCCGCGCTGGTGCGGCTATACAACGGCTGGGCAGGCGGCTGCGCGGACCGCATCGCCGATCTCGATGGCCACGCGATGCTGCGCTTTGCGCGCACGGAAAGGGTGGGGGACGATGACGAATGAGCTGACGCGCCCGCTGACGGACGCCGAGGAGGGGCTGTGGCAGGAAAAGCTTGCCGTGCTGCTTGTGCGGCAGATCGCGCTCTACACCGCGAATGAAAGCAGCTCCGTACCGACCGCTGCCGCGCGGGAGCTGCTGCGCGGCGTGCTGTTTTTCCTTGCTGTGCCGGAGGAACCGGAGGCAAGCAGCCGGCCGGAGGATGTGGGGAGCCGATATGAGGCGGAACGCGCGGCGCGTATCCGCACACTTCTCTCGTGCGACCTTGCGGACGAGCTGGCGCACGGGCAGCATCGCGCGCAGCGGGATGCCGCGCTGACGCTTGCGCTCTGGCGGAAGGTCGTTGCGGCGCTGCCGCCATTGGAGAACCGCTCGCTCCGCGATACGCTGCGGAGCATCGGCAGGGGCTTCCGCCGCTATGACACGCGCTTTTTCCCGCAGCGGTTCGATTGTGACATTGACTATCAGCTTGCCGTTCCGGTATCGGAGAGCCTGCTGGGAATAAATTATGTCAACCAATATCTGACCCGTCTGGCGGCGGAAAATAGTCTGCTCACGCGATTGCCGCAGGGCGAGGTTCGCGCGGTGCTGGAGCGCTCCTGCCCCGATTGGCGCGGGCTGCTGGTGAATCTCTATGCGCCGGTCGCGGCGAACGCGCTCGCCCGCACGCTCCTCGGCGGGGAGGGGCTGACGCTCTCAGATGGCGAGATCGGCGCGCTCCGCGAGCGCTGGGAGCACGCGCGGCCCGAGCAGATCGAGAACGACCTGCTCACGGCGGCGGATGCGCTCGCGGAGCGGCTCATCCTCCCGCGCGGCGCGGGGAAATATCTGAGCGGCTTCGCCCGTGAGGTCGCTGCCCGCGCCGAAGCTCTGCGCGACTGCGGCGGCCTGCGGGGACTGTTCGTATAGAAGAAAAAGGAGCAACCGCTGAAAAGCGGTCGCTCCTTTGTGCGCGGAAGTGCTGCGGGTGGTTTTCTTCTGCTTACGCGAACAGATAGCTGTACTTGTCGCGAATGGTGAAGATCAGCGCTTCGATGTCCACCGGCAGATCGTTGTCGGAGGTGGTGAGATCGTAGTCGCGCTCCTCCGCCATGCGGACGCGGACATGGTCGGCGTCGAGGAAGAGGACGCCGGGGTTTTTGCTCTCCGCCATATCCTCCGCCGTCTGGAAGAGGGTGAACTTGTCGTGGCAGGGCTCGCTGGCATAGGGGCAGAACTGCGTGCAGTTGCCACACTCGTTGCACATCTTGTCGACGTGGATGATCTGGTGGCTCTCGTCGGGCATGACGACCGCGACGTTCGCGCGGTTCGGGCAGGAGTCCACGCAGTTTTCGCAGACGGTGGAGCACTGCAGGCAGCGCTCGCCCTCGCACTTGCCGCTCATTCTGAGAATGCCGTGCTTGGCGATGGCGTCGGACTCGGTGATGAACGCCTGCGCGGGGATCTCGTACTCGTAGGGAGCGCCGACCACGGCCTCGGCGAAGCGCGCGGCGTCGGCAATGCCCTCGACCACGGTGGCGGGGCCGCGGTGCGCGTCGCCCGCGCAGTACACGCCCTCGACATTGGTCTCAAACGCGGGGCCCTTGCGCTCCATCTCGATGCCGTTTGCGGCCATGAGGTCGGAATCGACCTGCTCGCCGACGGCGGAGAGGACGAGGTCGCAGGGGATGGAGAACTGCTCGCCGGACTTCACGGGGCTGCGGCGGCCGGTCTCGTCGGGCTCGCCGAGCACCATCTTGTCGCACAGCAGCATACCCTTGGCCTGCTTGACGGGAGCGGCCAGCTCGATGAACTCCACGCCCTCGTCGATGGCGAGCTGCAGCTCGTGCTCGTCGGCGGGCATGAACTTCTTGGTGCGGCGGTAGAGAATGGTGGCGTGCGCGCCCATGCGCTTGGCGACGCGGGCGGCGTCCATGGCGGTGTTGCCCGCGCCGACGACCACGATGTTGCCGGAGAGGTTGGGTTTGACCTGCTTCTTTTCCTTCTTCATCCACTCGATGACGCCCTGCACGTTGCCCTCGATGTCGAGCTTGCCGGCCTTCCACGCGCCGGTGGCGAGGAGGATGTGGGTGTAGCCCATTTCCTTCAGCTCCGCGACGGAGGGAGCGCTCTTGCCGCACTTGACCTCAACGCCGTAGCTCATCATCAGGGCGATGTCCTTGTCGATGGCCTCGTCGGAAATGCGGAAGGCGGGAATGACGTAGCGCGGCACGCCGCCGAGCTTGCGCTCACGCTCGAAGATGGTGGTCTCGATGCCGGCGCGGCCGCAGAAGTACGCCGCGGCGATACCGGTCGGGCCGCCGCCGATGATGGCGACGCGCTTGCCCTCGACGCGCTCGGGCAGCTTGATGGACGCCATCAGGGCATTGTAGCCCTTCTGCGCGGCGAGGAGCTTGGTGTCGCGGATATGGACGCTCTCCTCATAGAAATTGCGGGAGCACTTGCCTTGGCAGCGGTGCGCGCAGATGGTGCCGGTGATGAAGGGCAGGGCGTTCTTCTCGGTGATGAGCTTGAGCGCGGGGCCGTAGAGACCCTTGCGGCACAGCTCGAGGTACTCGGGAATGTCCTGCTCGATGGGGCAGCCGCCTTTGCAGGGGGCGATGAAGCAGTCGAGCCAGGGCACCTGCTCGGTGGACTTGCGGCTGGGCAGGGGCTTGATGGGCTTGAGGTGATGGTAATTCGTGCGGGCGGAGGCGGCGAGGTCGGAGATGGCGGCGGAGTCGGTGCCGGCGAAGGCGCGGTACTCCATCGGCTCGACCTTCTCGACCATCTGGAGCAGGCGGTTGTAGCCGCCCGGCTTGAGAATGGTGGTGGCGACGGTGATGGGCCAGATGCCCGCGGCAAAGAGCTTATCGCAGTTGAAGTATTCCGCGCCGCCGGCGAAGGAGATACGCATCTTGCCGCCGAACGCGCGGGAGATGCGGCTGCACATCTCGATGGTCAGCGGGAAGAGGCTGCGGCCGGACATATACATCTCGTCGTTCGGCAGCTCGCCGCGCGTGGTGTCCACGGGGAAGGTGTTGGAGAGCTTGAGACCGAACTCCAGACCCTCCTTGTCCGCGAGCTTCTGCAGACGCTCGAACATGGGCACCGCGTCCTCCCACTGGAGATCCTCGTTGAAGTGATGCTCGTCGAACACGATGTAGTCGTAGCCCATGGAGTCGAGAATGCTGCGGGCGGTCTTGTAGCCGAGGATGGTGGGGTTGCACTTGACGAAGGTGTGCAGGTGCTTCTTCGTGAGCAGATAGCTTGCGATGCGCTCGATCTCCTGCGGCGGGCAGCCGTGGAGCGTGGAGACGGTGACGGAGCGCGAAACGCGCGGGGAGATGTGCGCGATGAAATCGCGCTCGGCGGGGAAGAGCTCGGTGAGCACCTTTTTGCACTCCTTGAACTGCGCGGTCCTGCTCGCGTCCATCATGTTGTCGATGTAGCTGTTGACCTTGCGGCCCTTGATGCCCTCGAGGTCGTAGCCGACGGACATATTGAACACGAAGCCGTCGGGATCGCCGAGACCGTAGACCTTGGAGATGACCTTGAGCGCGCACCACGCCTTGATGTACTCGTCCTGCGCCTGCGCCACGGTCAGCTCGGTGGACCACTCCTGATTGTAACCCTCGTCGGCGGCGAGGATGCAGGGGCGGGGAACGCAGGCGGCGAGGTCGGCGCCGTCCATCTTCTGTACGGTCTTGACCTCGAAGAAGCGCGCGCCCGCGAAGTAGGCGGCGATGATGTTCTGCGCGAGCTGGCTGTTGGGGCCGGCGGCGGGGCCAAATGGGGTCTCGATGCGCTCGCCGAAGATGGGCAGGCTCTTGCCTGTGGCCTCATATTTCTTGTGGACGCCGAAGATGTCGCCGCTCTGGGCGTACTCGGTCACGACCCAGTTCATCAGGGACGCGAACGGAATGGGATACATTTTCTCAGACATTTATAATTTCCCCTTTTTGTTTTTTTTCTAAAAATTTTCCGTACAGAGATAGAAGTATGTTCAAAGTGGCTTTTGAATTATTATCTCTTAAATTAAAACGACTTAATGAACCTTGCCGAAGTCCATGGTGAACGGTGTGTGTTTCCAAAAACCATTGCACTGGTCGCTTGTGAAAACGAAAATTATCGGTTTCATCATAGAAATACTCACCTGTTACAACGCCAACAGCTAATACTTCGTTACACTTACCAATGGAAAAAATGATATCGCCGTTTGCTATGGTGTTGCATAGATCCCATGCATTCGCAGCCCTGCCAGCATTATCGGGGCGCTTTGCCTTTAATTCTGCCTTTGTGCTATATTGGCGAACATCTCCGATTCTCTCCTGCTTTTGGTTCATTACACCTTGCTCGCAATCCTTGCGCCAATTATAGTATAGCTCTTCCTTATTATCTGTGCCCTTTGCGACTGTAGTGCCCGCTCTGTACCTCCAATAGTTCATTATAAGTTTTCCGCCTTTGATTGCTTTTCCTTAATACTCGCAGTGGTTGAGGCTGCCCCAGAGCTTCTTCGCGGCCTCGAGAATGTGGGCGTTCTCGGCCTCCTCGTCGATGCCCACCAGCTCGCGGTCGAGCATGAGCGTCTTGCCGGCGGCGATGGTGGTCTGGCACTGGCGGCCCGTCATGCCGAAGATCATGTGGCCGTCGATGTTCGCGTCGGAGAACGGGGTGAACGGCTTATAATCCATCACGATGATGTCCGCCGCCGCGCCCGCCTTGAGCACGCCGAGCTGGTCGGGGAAGTACTTCGCGCCGATCTTCGCGTTGTTCTTGAAGAGCATATCCGTGACCTCGCACCAGCCGACATTGGGCAGGCAGTTCTGGCTGCGCTGGGAGCAGAGGGCGACCTTGAGGGACTCGAGCATATCGTTGGTGTAGGCGTCGGTACCCATGCCGAGGAGGATGCCGCGCTTGTAGAGCTGGAGGACGGGGCAGATGCCGATGGCGTTGCCCATGTTGGATTCCGGGTTGTTCACGACCATCGTGCCCGTTTCCTTGATGATCTCCATCTCGGCGGTGTTGACGTGGATGCAGTGACCGAGGATGGTCTTGGGGCCGAGGATGCCGTGATCCTGAAGACGCTGGACGGGACGGCGGCCGTAGTTCTGGAGGGAATCGTACACGTCGTTCATGCCCTCGGAGACGTGGATGTGATAGCCGGTGCGGCCGTTGTTGGCCTCGACCATGCGGTCGAAGGTCTTATCGGAGATGGTGAAGAGCGCGTGACCGCCGAACATCGCCGCGAGCATGGGATCCTTGCGCTGCTCGCATTCCGTGATGAAGTCGGCATTTTCCTTGATGGCCTGCAGGCACTTCTCCTCGCCGTCGCGGTCGGAGACCTCATAGCACAGGCAGGAGCGCAGGCCGAGACGCCTGCTCTCCTCGGCGATGGTGTGCAGCGTGCCGGGGATCTCGCCATAGCTGGCGTGATGGTCGAAGATGGTGGTGACGCCCTGCTTGATGGAGTCGATGTAGAGCGCGGTGGCGCTGGCCTTGGTGCCGTCCATCATCAGGTGGCGGTCGATGGCCCACCACGTTCCGTCGAGGACCTCGTAGAAGTTTGTCGGGTTGTTGCCGACGATGGACAGGCCGCGCGCGAGCGCGGAATAGATGTGGGTGTGCGCGTTGATGAAGGCGGGCATGATGACGCCGCCCTTGGCATCGACGATCTCAGCGTCGGGGTACTTCGCGCGCAGGGCGGCCTCCTCGCCGACCTCGGCGATCCTCGCGCCCTCGTAGGCGACCGCGCCGTGCTCGTAGTAGCCGCGGCCCTCTGCGTCGCGGGTGATGAGACGTCCGTTGGTGATGAGCTTCATAAGTGGTTTCCTCCTGTTAAATGGTTTCAACTGACGAACCCTTCAGGCAAAAAGAAAAGACGCTCCAAGCGAGTCACTCGCCCGAAACGTCAGCGTTTCTGCCGGAGTGATAGTTTCAGCCCGTGCGCGCAGCACTTCGTTACAGCTATCAGTCATAGATTGTAGATTTATTTTACACGAAGGCGGGAACAATTTCAATGGAAATTTCGTCAAAATCCGTGAAAAGAGCCTTGATAAAACAGAGAAATCGCCTTTTGATTTTTGTGCAAAGCGATGAAGGAGCAAAAAAGTTACCCCGCGTTGGCCGTGTAGACCCCGCCAAACCTGCACATGAATTGCAGGTGGGTCGCCTCTGTCCGGTTTTACTGCTTCCAACGTCCGACCGCGAAATGCAGCCGGGAGGCCTGCAAACCACCGGAGCGTACCGGCGTCCCGTATGACGAAATGTGGGTTTATAAAGAGCCTATCACGAACCACGCAGGGTAATTGCCATTGTAAGCGGAGCGGCGGGAAAAATCCGTCGGAAGCGAGGTTATTCCTCCTCGTCCTCCATCATCTGCTCCATAAAGAGGTCGTAGACCTCGTTGATCTCGTCCTCGTCGACGACGTTGGCGAGCATCTCCTCGCCGTCCACCGTCTCGCTCTTGAGAATGATGAGGCCGTACTCGTCCTCATTCTCCTCCTCGCCCTCCTCCACAACGGGGAAGAAAGCCATATAGGTCGTGCCGTTGTGCTCGAGTGCGTCGATGTATTCCAGCTCGATGTCGTTGCCCTCCTCGTCCGTCAGCGTGACGAAATTCGGGCCGTATTCTTCGCTCATGGGGGTGTCCTCCTCCAACAGTCGGTATTTGAGATGGAGATAGTATAGCGCATTTCCAAGCGCAATGCAAGTTTGACATCTGCATGATTTTGTATTACAATAAATTACCTATTGTCAAAAGACAGCAAAGCGGAGCTCCGCTTTTTCAATTTGCAAAAGGAGGTAGCGCAATGGAAGGGAAACACGAAGCCGCCCGTGCGCCTCGAAAAAACCACAGAAGGAGCGGCGCCGGCATGACGGCGCTGAAGGTGCTCGGCACGCTCCTGGCCATCGGCGTCTGCACGGCGCTGATGTTCTTCGGCATTTTTATGAAGTATGTCCACACCACGCTCGAGCCGGTGCTGGATGTGGATATGAGCGCCATCACGCTCAACCAGAGCTCGGTCATCTATTATCAGGACAAGAGCACGGGCGAGTGGAAGGAGCTGCAGAAGATCCACGGCACCGAGGACCGCACGAACATTGAATTTTCCGACATCCCCGACCATGTCTGGCAGGCGCTGGTGTCCATCGAGGACCAGCGCTTCTTCCAGCATCACGGCGTGGACTGGAAATCGACCGGCAAGGCGGTGTTCACCATGCTCACCGGCGGCGGAACGCAGCGCGGCGGCTCGACCATCACCCAGCAGGTCATCAAGAACGCCACCGGCAACAATCAGCCGACCATCAAGCGCAAGGTGACGGAGATCTTCCAGGCGCTGCGCTTCTATAAGAATTACTCGCGTGAGGAGACGCTGACGTTCTATCTGAACCTCGTCTACTTCGGCAATCATTCCTACGGCATTCAGGCGGCCGCCGAGAACTACTTCGGCAAGGACGCCAAGGACCTGACCGTCGCCGAGGGCGCGGCCATTGTCGGCATCACGCAGTACCCCTACCTCTACGACCCCTCCCGTCAGGGCACGCTCGACAGCGGCAAGACCTTCCGTGAGAAGAACAAGGAGCGGCAGGAGACGGTGCTCGACAAGATGCACGAGCTCGGCTATCTGGACGACGCGGAATACGAGGCGGCGGTCAACGAGCCGCTGGTGTTCGTGTGGGACGACAACTATGTGCCCTCCGACAGCTCGAAGGAGAAGGTGGCGGAGACCGCCGCGGAGGAGTTCGATCCGTATCTCGTCGAGCAGGTCTTCAACGACGTGGTCGATGCGCTGCGCCGCGAGAAGAACTATTCCGAGGAGATCGCCAAGAAGCTGCTCTACACCGGAGGCTATCAGATCTACGCGACCATCGACCCCGAGCTGCAGAGCATCGTGGAGAAGGTCTACGCCGATACGAGCAACCTGCCCTACACCTCGTCCAAGGGCGAGCAGCTGCAGTCCGGCATGACCGTCATCGACAACGCCACGGGCAACATCGTGGCGATGGCGGGCCGCGTCGGCGAGCGCGAGGGCCGCTTCCTCTTCAACTACGCGACCGCCACCCGCCCCTGCGGCAGCGCCATCAAGCCCATCGCGGTCTACGCGCCCGCGCTGGATACCGGCGTCATCACGCCGGCGACGGTGCTCGACGACTATCCCGTGCGCCTGCAGGCGAACGAGAACGGCACGGAAAAAGCGTGGCCGAAGAACTCCTACAGTGGCTACAAGGGTCTTATCACGCTCCAGACCGCGCTGCGCGTGTCCACCAATACCACGGCGGTGCGCGTGCTCGAGGCGCTCTCTCCGTCCGTGTCCTACGACTTCATGACGCAGAACCTCGGCTTCACCACGCTGGTCAACAGCGATCTCAACTCCGCAGCGCTCGGCCTCGGCGGCCTGACCTACGGCGTGAACACGGTCGAGATGGCGGCGGCGTACTCCGCCTTTGCCAACAACGGCGTGTATACCAGACCGCGCACCTACATCGAGGTGCGCGACAACAAGGGCAGCCTTGTGCTGGAGAACAAGCAGGAGTCGTGGGTGGCGATGAAGGAGTCCACCGCGTACTCGATCAACGAGCTGCTCAAGGGCGTGGTGCGCAGCGGCACCGGCACCGAGGCGGCCTTCTCCGGCATGACCATCGCCGGCAAGACCGGTACGACCTCCAGCAACTATGACCGCTACTTTGTCGGCTATACGCCGTACTACACGGCGGCGGTGTGGATCGGCTACGACCAGAACGCCAGCATCCGCGCGAACGGCAATCCCGCCGCGCAGCTGTGGAAGAAGGTCATGAGCGAGGCACACGAGAACCTGTCCAATCAGAATTTCAATGGGAGTACCGCCGACATGACGCAGGTGACGGTCTGCACCCGCACGGGGCTTCTGCAGGGCCCGGGCTGCACCGATGTGCAGACGGTCTGGGTGGCGGCGAGCAACGCGCCCGCGCTGGTGTGCGACGGCCATGTGGCGGTGAACCTCTGCACCGAGAGCGGCAAGCTCGCGACCGAGTATTGTCCCGCCGAGTGCGTGCAGAGCGTGAACGCGATTGACTTCACGACCGAGAATCTGACGGCGGCGTGGGGCTATGAGCGCACGACGATCCTCCTGCCGCTGAGCGCGGCGGAGTACGAGGCGTATGCCGCGCAGCAGGCCGCCGATCCGACGTTTGTGATCCCCGCGGGCAAGCCCGTTCAGGCGAACGACAGCGGCAGCGTGTTCAGCGATCTGATGATGCTCGGCCCCTGCACGCTCCACCAGTACGTCGAGCCGGAGCCGACGCCGGGCGAGGGCTATTACGACGAGAACGGCAACTGGGTTCCGGCCGGCGAGACCGACCCGACCGACCCGACCGATCCGGAGGGATCGGAGGAGGTGTCGCCGGAGCGGGGAACGGATTTCCTCAACTGGCTGCTCAACACCGCGGCGTAAAATTGAACGGAAAAAGAAAGGCTCACATCGAGCCTTCCTTTTTTGTACGCAGCATTTGGGCGGCGAGCAGCAGGAGCAATGGGAAGAGCACCATGCCCGCTACGCCGAAGGCGCGGGCGCCGAGGTACATCGCCATGAGCGAGGCGATGGGCGGCAGCCCCGCCTGCGCGGCGACGAGCTTCGGCTCGGTGATGCTGCGCACGGTGAGCGTGCAGAGGTAGAGGATGACGAGCGCGGCCCCGCGGGGAACCGAGCCGAGCAGCAGCTCGGCAAGCGCCCAGGGAATAAGCACCGTTCCTGTGCCGAACACCGGCAGCGCGTCCACGAGCGTGATGAGAAAGGCGGCGAGCAGGGAGTAGCGCTCGCCCAGCAGCCAGAAGCCGGCGAGGAGCTGGCAGAAGGTGAGGGAGCAGAGGATCGCCTGCGCGCGCAGCCAGCGCGTGAGCGAGTGCGTCACGCCGTCGCGCCAGAAGCGCAGCCGCTGCTGCGCGCGAGGACTCAGGCGGCGTTTCGCCGCCGCGCAGAGCGTGGGATAGGAGGCAGCGAGGAAGAAGACGGCAAGCAGCGTTGTTGCGGCGAAGAGCACCAGCGCCGGCACGGCGGCGGCCATCGAGCCGAGCAGGGCGAGGGCGCGGGAGGCGAGACCGGCGAGCGCCGTGCTGCCGTAGGCCGCCCAGTCGGAGAGCTCGGCGGTCAGAAGCTCCCGCAGCCAGTCAGGACAGAGCGCGCCGTAGGCGCGCAGCCGATCGAGCAGTCCGCCGGTCAGCGCGGGCAGCGCGTCGAGCAGCGTCGGGAGCTGGGTGAGGAAGGCGGTCGCCTCGGTGAAAAGCGCCGAGAGGAGCAGCGAGAGGAGCCCGCCGAGGAGAAAGAGCAGAAAGAGCGTCAGCAGCGCGGCGGAGAAGCCGCGCTTGAAATGAACGGTCCGCCGCAGAAAGAGAATGACCGGCTCCATCGCGCGGGCCGCGGCGAACGCGAGAAGGAAGGGCAGCAGCCACCAAAGCAAATAGCGGAGAAAGAGATAGAGCGCCGCGGTGAGCACGGCGTAATAGGCGACGGAGAGCAAAAACTCCTTTTTTTGTTCGCTCTGCAAAAAGACCGGCCTCCTTCCCGTCGAATGTTATAGGAAAAAGCTACTTGCTCTCTGTGGATCGTTATGGTATCATATCTCCATAAAAGGACAAATGCTCACGAGAGGAGAACAAGATATGGGAAAAAAGACGAAATTTTATCTGGTCGCTGCGGATGCGCTGCCGGAGATCTTTCTCAAGGTCGCCGAGGCCAAGCGGATGCTTCACGCGGGCGAGGTGAGCACGGCGGGCGAGGCCGCGAGGCAGGTCGGCATCAGCCGCAGCGCCTTTTATAAGTACCGCGACAGCGTGCAGCCCTTCAACGACATGAAGACCGGACGCATCATCACGTTCTATGCCCTGCTCAAGGATAACCCGGGCGTGCTGAGCAACGTTCTTTCTATTTTTGCCGGTTCGGGCGCAAATATACTCACCATCAACCAGAGCATCCCGACAAACGGCTGCGCCGCCGTGACCATCTCGGCGGAGACGAGCGATATGCGCGAATCGCTCGAGGAGCTCATCGCCAGCGCTGCGGAGACGGCGGGCGTGGTCAAGTTTGAGATCCTTGCGGGCTGAACCCGCGGGGAGGGTACGGCATACAATGAGTCAGCAGACTGCTTGCAGTTTGCCGACTCATTTTTTTGCTGGGTAGAGAAGGGGGCTGCTATGGGCCTTATCGTACAGAAATTCGGCGGCAGCAGCGTGCGTGACCGCGAGCGGCTGCTGCGCGCCATGAGGATCGTCCGGCGCACCTGGGAGCAGGGGGACGACGTGGTGGTCGTGCTCAGCGCGCAGGGAGACACGACCGACGCGCTGCTCGCGCGCGCCCGCGAGCTGACGGAGGAGCCGCCGCCGCGTGAGCTGGACGCTCTGCTCGCCACGGGGGAGACCGCGAGCGTGGCCCTCGGCGCGATCGCGCTTGCCTCGCTCGGTGTGCCGGCAGTCTCGCTCTCCGGCTGGCAGGTGCCGGTCGGGACGGACGGCACGCACGGCGGCGCGAACGTGCGAAGCGTGGGCGCGGAGCGCATCCGGCAGGAGCTGGCGCAGCGGCGCGTCGTGCTCGCGGCAGGCTTTCAGGGCGTTGATGCGGCGGGCGACGTCACTACGCTCGGGCGCGGCGGCAGCGACACGAGCGCCGTGGCGCTCGCGGCCTTCCTCGGCGCGGAGCGCTGTATCATTTATACGGACGTGGACGGCGTTTATACCACCGATCCGCGCGTGTGCCCGACGGCGCGGCGGCTCGCCGCCGTTTCCTGCGACCAGATGCTCCGCCTCGCCGCGAACGGCGCGCAGGTGCTCCATGACCGTTCGGTCGCGCTGGCGGCAAGGCACGGCGTGACCGTCGAGGTGCGCTCGTGCGAGGAGGGGAGCGTCGGCACGCTCGTCGTGCCCCATGTGGAGGAGAGCAGGGAGGTCACGGGCGTCACGCGCTCGCGCCGCGGGGAGGTCACGCGCGTGACGGCCATCGGGCGCGCGCTGCCGTCGCCCGCGGCGATCCGTGCGGCGGTCTCTGCGCTGGAGACGGCGGGCATTACGGTCCTCGGACTCGAGGAGGGCGAGCAGCGCGTCACGCTGCTGGTGAAGCGGGACGACGAGGACGCGGCGCTCTGCGCCGTACACGACGCGCTTGTGCCGCGGTGAGGGAAAGCGGCGGTTTGCGCGGCGAAGGCCGCCGCAAACCGCTTCTTCCTGCGCTGCACTGAGAAAAAAGGAAAACGGAGGGCTGCGTCTATGGACAAGCCGACTGCGAGGATCATCGCCGTCGCCGACAAGGGCGGCGTCGCCGGTGCTCGCGGTGCTGGACATCATCTGACGGAGGAAGCGACGAAGGAGCAAGGTGTACGTCAGCCTTGCTCCTATCGGTCGGTATGTGATATTTCAGTCCTGATTTTCCATATTATGTATCAGTCCGGGGAAGAAATCCAACCTAATTGCTCCAATTCATTTCGTACACTTTCAGGAATATCTGATAAATCTCCTTTTCCTAACTTGAAACGAACGTATACCCTTGCTTTTGCTGGACAACTTGTAGCGGTCGTACCTCTGAAAAATACCAGAAGTTTATCTCCGTCTTGCAGTCCATCAAAATGGCTTTTGGGTGACACGACGAAAGGTGTGCTATCCACAACAACAAGGGGTTCCCCATTTGCTGCCGAAAGGTATACTCCTGTATGTGGAGCAATATGAAGAATTTCCAAGGCCGCAGCCCCAACAAGAAGAACACATATTACCGCAGAAGCGGTGATCAGCAATTTCCTTTTCATGCGCATACCTCCTTCGTATATATAGACGCAGAAAATCTCGAGTTGTTCCGGGTTTTTATAGCATATATTATTTTAGTGCGGCTTTCAAGGTGAAAAGGTAGCTGAAGCTGCCGTTTTTGCTGTCAACACAAAAAGTAAAAGCGGCGCGGAAAAGAATCCGTTGCAATTTCGACGGGAATATGTTATCCTATGCTAAACCGGTCTGCGCTGCGCGAGCAGCCAATCTCAACAGGCCGGATGCTTAGGAGGTTATCTACTTGGACCCTGCTGACCCGTTATTGCCGAAAATTCTGGTACTGGTCATACTTATTCTCATCAACGCATTCTTTGCCGCGGCGGAGATCGCGGTCATCTCGCTTTCGGAAACAAAGCTGCGCAAGCAGGCGGAGGAGGGCGACCGAAAGGCGAAGAAGCTGCTTGTGCTCATGCAGGCGCCGGACAGCTTTCTTTCCGCCATTCAGATCGCCATCACACTCGCCGGCTTCCTGTCCTCGGCCTTCGCGGCGGACAGCTTTTCCGATCCGCTCGTGCATTGGCTGACGGTGGACAAGGGCTTCACGGCCATTCCCACCTCGACGCTCAACACGATCATGGTGGTGCTCATCACCATCGTGCTCTCGTACTTCAGCCTTGTGCTCGGCGAGCTGGTGCCCAAGCGCATCGCCATGAAAAAGACCGAAGCGGTCGCCCGCTTCACGGTCGGTGCGGTGACGAGCGTAGCAACGGTGTTCCGACCGGTCATCTGGCTGCTCTCCAAGTCCACGAACGGCGTATTACGCCTACTGCACATCGACCCCAAGGCCGATGAGGAGGACGTGAGCGAGGATGAGATCCGCATGATGGTGGACCTCGGCGAGGAGCGCGGCGCGATTGAGTCCAATGAGAAGGAGCTCATTGACAACATCTTTGAATTCAACAACACGACCGCCGAGGACGTGATGATCCACCGCACCGACATGGTGATGCTGTGGGTCGAGGACACGCGCGAGGAGATCCTCGCGACGATCCGCTCGTCCGGCCTGTCCCGCTTCCCGGTCTACGAGGAGAACGCGGACGACATCATCGGCATTCTCTCCACGCGCGAGTATCTGCTCAACGCGCAGGCGGAGGCGCCCAAGCCCATGCGTGAGCTGCTGCGCCCCGCGTATTTCGTGCCCGAGTCCGTGCGCACGGACGTGCTGTTCCGCGATATGCAGAGCAAGAAGGTGCACATGTCCATCGTGGTGGACGAGTACGGCGGCACGAGCGGCCTGGTGACGATGGAGGATCTTCTCGAGGAGATCGTCGGCAACATCTACGACGAGTTCGACCCGCAGGAGGAAAAGGACATCGAAAAGGTGGGCGACAATCTCTGGCGTGTGGCAGGCTCGTGCGAGCTTGAGCGCGTCGCCGAGGCGACGGGCGTGCAGTTCCCCGAGGACGAGGAGTCCGACACGCTCGGCGGACTGGTGTTTGCCCAGCTCTCGTTCATTCCCGAGGACGGCAGCCAGTTCACGGTGGACGCCTGCGGCCTGCACATCGAGGTGCAGAGTTTCAACGAACGCCGCGTGGAATGGGCGCTGGTCTCACGGCTCCCGGAGGAGGAAGCGCCCGAGGAGCAGGAGAAATAAACAAAAAAGAAACAGCAGCTTGAAAAAGCTGCTGTTTTTTTGCGGAAAGCACTTGACTTACGCACTTGACTTTGATAAAATGAGGCGCTTATATGTGAGAGTATGCGCAAAGCGAACCCTCACCCATTGCCACAAGGATAGCACAGGAAACAAAAAAGCACAAGAGTAAATGTGACATTTCTATCAACAAAGCCGTGCGTGTCGCACGGCGCACCAATACATTCCCCGCCGGAGACAGACCGGCGGGAAAGGAAAGGCGTGAAGAGCAAAAATGGCCAAAGACAAGATGTACGGCAAGACCCTTCGCAAAAACTTCGCTCGACATGAGGAGATCATGGAGATGCCGAATCTTCTGGAGCTCCAGAAGAAGTCCTACCGGTGGTTCCTCGACGAGGGACTGCAGGAGGTGTTCACCGACGTCGCCTCGATCACCAACTACGCGGGCAATCTTGAGCTGAGCTTCATCGGCTACAAGATGGACGAGGCCCCCAAGTACGACGTGGAGGAGTGCAAGGCGCGCGACGCCACCTATGCCGCTCCGCTCAAGGTCAACGTGCGGCTGTACAACAACCAGACGCAGGAGATCAAGGAGCAGGAGATCTTCATGGGCGACTTCCCGCTCATGACCCAGTCCGGCACCTTCGTCATCAACGGCGCCGAGCGCGTGGTCGTCAGCCAGATCGTCCGCTCCCCGGGCGTGTACTACGGCAAGGAGATCGACCTCAAGACCGACCTGCCCCTGCTCACCAGCACCGTGATCCCCTACCGCGGCGCGTGGCTGGAGTATGAGACCGACACCAACGAGGTGTTCTGGGTCCGCATCGACAAGAACCGCAAGATCCCCATCACCGAGCTGATCCGCGCCATCGGCGGTCAGGTCGAGCAGTACGCCGACCTCAAGACCGACACCGGCATCCTCGACCTCTTCGGCGACGACGACCGCATCAAGGTCTCGCTGGAGAAGGACGCCTGCAAGACCTATGAGGAGGCCATGCTGGAGATCTACCGCAAGCTCCGTCCGGGCGAGCCGCCCACGGTCGAGGCCAGCGAAAGCCTGATCAAGAACCTCTTCTTCGATCCGCGCCGCTATGATCTGTCCATGGTCGGCCGCTACAAGTTCAATAAGAAGCTCTCCCTGTGGACCCGCATCCACGGCCAGAAGCTCGCCTATCCCGTCGCCGACCCGCGCACGGGCGAGATCCTCTTTGACGCCGGCCATGTCATGACCAGCGACGAGGCCCGCGAGCTTGACGCCATCGGCGTCAACGACGTGACGCTCGACCTCGACGGCAAGACGCTGCGCGTCTTCTCGAACAACATGGTCGACCTCTCCCGCTTTGTGGACTTCGACCCCGTCGCCGAGTGCGGCATCAAGGAGCGCGTGTGCAAGAGCGTGCTCGAGGAGCTGCTGGCGAAGTACGAGGGCGAGGAGCTCAAGGAAGCCATCCGCGACAATGCCGACCGCCTTGCGCCCAAGCACATCCTTGCGGACGATATTCTCGCCTCCATCAACTACATGAACGCGCTGGCGCACGGCATCGTCACGAAGGACGATATCGACCATCTCGGCAACCGCCGCCTGCGCTGCGTGGGCGAGCTGCTGCAGAACCAGTTCCGCATCGGCTTTTCCCGCATGGAGCGCGTGATCCGCGAGCGCATGACCATTCAGGACCTCGACATCGTGACGCCGCAGAGCCTCATCAACATCCGTCCGGTCACCGCGGCCATCAAGGAGTTCTTCGGCTCCAGCCCGCTGTCCCAGTTCATGGATCAGACGAACCCGCTCGCCGAGCTGACGCACAAGCGCCGTCTTTCCGCGCTCGGCCCCGGCGGCCTTTCCCGTGAGCGCGCGAACATGGAGGTCCGCGACGTCCACTACAGCCACTACGGCCGTATGTGCCCCATCGAGACCCCCGAAGGTCCGAACATCGGCCTGATCTCCTACCTCGCGACCTACGCCCGCATCAACGAATACGGTTTCATCGAGGCGCCCTTCCGCGCTGTCGATCACGCGACGGGCCATGTCTCCGACGAGGTCACCTACATGACCGCCGACGTTGAGGATCAGTTCATCGTCGGTCAGGCGGCCGAGCCGGTCGATGAGAACGGCTGCCTCGTCAACCCGCGTATCACCTGCCGCCACCGCGACGAGATCGTCGAGGTCGACCGCGACCGCGTTGACTACATCGACATTTCTCCGCGCATGATGGTCTCCATCGCGACCGCGATGATCCCGTTCCTGCCGAACGACGACGCGAACCGTGCCCTGATGGGCGCGAACATGCAGCGTCAGGCCGTTCCTCTGCTCCGCCCCGAGGCTCCCATCGTCGGTACCGGCATGGAGCACAAGATCTGCATGGACTCCGAGGTCGCCGTCCTCGCCGAGGGCGACGGCGTCGTGACCAAGATGGACGCCCGCGCCATCACCGTGGCTTACGACAACGGCGAGACGAAGGAATACAAGCTCACCAAGTTCCTGCGCTCCAACCACGGAACCTGCATCAACCAGCACCCGATCGTCGACGTCGGCGAGCGCGTGCACGGCAAGTATGTCAATGAAAACGGCGAGACCGTCGACCCCACCGTGCTGGCGGACGGCCCTGCCACCGACCAGGGCGAGCTGGCGCTCGGACGCAACATCCTCGTCGGCTTCATGACGTGGGAGGGCTACAACTACGAGGACGCGGTGCTCCTCAACGAGCGCCTTGTCCGCGAGGACCTGTATACCTCCATCCACCTCGAGGAGTATGAGCTCGACTCCCGCGACACCAAGCTCGGCCCCGAGGAGATCACGCGCGACATTCCCAACGTCGGCGAGGACGCTCTCAAGGACCTCGACGAGCGCGGCATCATCCGCATCGGCGCGGAGGTCCACGCCGGCGATATTCTGGTCGGCAAGGTCACGCCCAAGGGCGAGACCGATCTGACCGCGGAGGAGCGCCTGCTGCGCGCGATCTTCGGCGAGAAGGCGCGCGAGGTGCGCGATACCTCCCTCAAGGTGCCGCACGGCGAGAGCGGCATCGTGGTCGACGCCAAGGTGTTCTCCCGCGAGAACGGCGACGACCTCGGCCCCGGTGTGAACATGGTCGTGCGCGTTTACATCGCACAGCGCCGTAAGATCCAGCCCGGCGACAAGATGGCGGGCCGCCACGGCAACAAGGGCGTCGTCTCCCGCGTTCTGCCGCAGGAGGATATGCCCTTCCTGCCCGACGGCACCCCGCTCGACATCGTTCTGAACCCCCTCGGCGTTCCGTCCCGTATGAACATCGGCCAGGTGCTCGAGGTTCATCTCGGCTACGCCGCCAAGACGCTCGGCTGGAAGGTCGCCACGCCCATCTTCGACGGCGCGACCGATAAGGATATTTCCGAAGCGCTTCAGCTTGCCGGCCTCGATCCCGAGGGCAAGAGCTGGCTGTACGACGGCCGCACCGGCGAGCGCTTTGACAACAAGGTCACGGTCGGCTACGTTTACTTCCTCAAGCTGCACCATCTGGTCGACGATAAGATCCATGCCCGTTCCACCGGCCCGTACTCCCTTGTCACGCAGCAGCCGCTCGGCGGCAAGGCGCAGTTCGGCGGCCAGCGCTTCGGCGAAATGGAAGTCTGGGCGCTCGAGGCCTACGGCGCGAGCTACACGCTGCAGGAGATCCTGACCGTCAAGTCCGACGATGTGACCGGCCGTGTGCGCACCTACGAGGCCATCGTCAAGGGCCACAACGTCCCGCAGCCCGGCGTGCCGGAGTCCTTCAAGGTCCTGGTCAAGGAGCTGCAGTCTCTCTGCCTCGACATTCAGGTGCTCGACCGCGACGGCAACCAGATCGAGCTCAAGGAGGACGAGGACGCGCTCGACACCTTCAACCTCGCCCGCATGGATGCAGACGACGAGCGCAGCCGCAACCCGTTCGCTGACGAGGCGGAGCTGGAGGACGCAGGCTTTGAATACGTTCCCGACGACGAGGTCGAGGCCGACCTTGCCGACGACAAAGACGAGTATTGAGAAAAGGAGGAGCACGAATTATGAGTTACGCAACGTTTGACGCCATCAAGATCGGCATCGCTTCTCCGGAAATGATCCGTGAGTGGTCCCACGGCGAGGTCAAAAAGCCCGAGACCATCAACTACCGCACCCTCAAGCCCGAGCGCGACGGATTGTTCTGTGAGCGTATCTTCGGGCCGACCAAGGACTGGGAGTGCCACTGCGGCAAGTATAAGAAGATCCGCTATAAGGGCAAGATCTGCGACCGCTGCGGCGTCGAGGTCACCCGCGCGAAGGTGCGCCGCGAGCGCATGGGCCACATCGAGCTGGCGACGCCCGTTTCCCACATCTGGTACTTCAAGGGCATCCCCTCCCGCATGGGCCTGCTGCTCGACATCAGCCCCCGCATTTTGGAAAAGGTGCTGTACTTCGCGGCCTATATCGTCACCGACCCCGGCGAGACGCCGCTGATCAAGAACCAGATCCTCAGCGAAAAAGAGTATCGCGATATGCGCGAGAAGTATGAGGACGATTTCGACGCCGGCATGGGCGCCGAGGCGGTCAAGAAGCTCCTGCAGCAGATCGACCTCGAAGCGCTCTCCGAGCAGCTCCACGCCGAGCTCAAGGGTGCGAGCGGTCAGAAAAAGGCGCGCATCGTCAAGCGCCTGGAGGTCGTGGACGCCTTCCGCCTGAGCGGCAACAAGCCCGAGTGGATGATCATCGACGTGCTGCCCGTCATCCCGCCGGAGATCCGCCCGATGGTCCAGCTCGACGGCGGCCGCTTCGCGACCAGCGACCTGAACGACCTCTACCGCCGCGTCATCAACCGCAACAACCGCCTCAAGAGGCTTATGGAGCTCAAGGCCCCCGATATCATCGTGCGCAACGAAAAGCGTATGCTGCAGGAGGCTGTGGACGCCCTGATCGACAACGGCCGCCGCGGCCGCGCCGTCACCGGCGCGAACAACCGCGCGCTCAAGAGCCTGAGCGATATGCTCAAGGGCAAGCAGGGCCGCTTCCGTCAGAACCTGCTCGGCAAGCGCGTCGACTATTCCGGACGTTCCGTTATCTGCGTCGGCCCCGAGCTGAAGATCTATCAGTGCGGTGTGCCGAAGGAAATGGCACTCGAGCTGTTCCGCCCGTTCATCATGAAGAAGCTCGTGGAGGACGGCGCCGCCAACAACATCAAGTCCGCCAAGAAGATGGTCGATAAGGGCCGCCCGGAGGTCTGGGACGCGCTGGACTTCGTCATCAAGGATCACCCCGTCATGCTCAACCGCGCGCCGACACTCCACCGCCTCGGCATCCAGGCGTTCGAGCCGGTGCTCGTCGAGGGCCGCGCGCTCAAGCTGCACCCGCTGAACTGCACCGCGTTCAACGCGGACTTCGACGGCGACCAGATGGCCATTCACGTTCCTCTGTCCGCCGAGGCGCAGGCCGAGGCCCGCATCCTCATGCTCTCCGCCAACAACCTCCTGCGTCCGCAGGACGGCGGCCCCGTCACCGTTCCGACGCAGGATATGGTGCTCGGCTCCTACTACCTCACCTTCGACCGCTTTGAAAACGGCGTGAGCCAGCTCGACAACGACGAGTTCTGGCCGTCCAACGTCGATTTCTCCCTCGCCGGCAAGAGCCTGAGCGAGCTGACCGACGAGGAGCGCGCGAACACGCACCTCAACGTCTACCGCGACGAGGACGAGGCGATGCTCGCCTTCAAGGATCACCTCATCGGTACCCACCAGCCCATCCGCGTGCGCGTGGAGAAGGCGCTGCCGGACGGCACGATGGGCCACAAGATCGTCGACACGACCATCGGCCGCATCGTGTTCAACCACAACATCCCGCAGGACCTCGGCTTTGTCGAGCGTGTGGACGAGAACGGCAACCCCACCGAGCATTACTTCGATTACGAGATCACGTTCACCTGCGGCAAGAAGCAGCTGGGCAAGATCGTTGACCGCACCATCAAGAAGCACGGCTTCACCGTTGCCGCCGAAGTGCTCGACAACATCAAGGCGACTGGCTACCACAACTCCACCATCGCTGCCATCACCATCTCCATCGCGGATATGACTATCCCCGACGAGAAGTACACCCTCATCGCCGAGACCGAGCAGCGCGTCGTGGACATCGAGGACCAGTTCAAGATGGGCTTCATGACCGAGAACGAGCGCTACCGCGCGGTCGTCGCCGAGTGGGAAAAGACCACCGCCGACGTTACCGACGCCCTGCAGAAGAACATGGACCGCTACAACCCCATCTTCATGATGGCGGACTCCGGCGCCCGTGGCTCCATGAAGCAGATCCGTCAGCTGACCGGTATGCGCGGCCTGATGGCCAACACCGCCGGTAAGACCATCGAGATCCCCATCAAGGCAAATTTCCGCGAGGGCCTGTCCGTGCTGGAATACTTCATCTCCAGCCGCGGCGCCCGTAAGGGCCTGGCCGATACGGCGCTGCGTACCGCGGACTCCGGTTACCTCACCCGCCGCATGGTCGACGTCTGCCAGGATGTCATCATCCGCTCCGACGACTGCGGCGCGGACCGCGGCATCATCGCCAGCGAGATCAGCGAGAACGGTCAGGTCATCGAGAAGTTCTCCGAGCGCATCCACGGCCGCTATCCCGTCCACGACATCCTCAAGCCCGGCACCGACGAGGTGCTGATCTCCAAGGATCACATGATGGACGCCTCCGACGCCGATCTGCTTGAGAAGTTCGACATTCACGAGGTCGAGATCCGCACCGTCCTGACCTGCCGCGCCCATTCCGGCGTGTGCGCCAAGTGCTACGGCATGAACCTGGCGACCAGCAAGCCCGTCGGCCCCGGCGAGGCGGTCGGCATCATTGCCGCCCAGTCCATCGGCGAGCCCGGCACGCAGCTGACGATGCGTACCTTCCACACCGGCGGCGTTGCCGGCGGCGACATCACGCAGGGTCTTCCGCGTGTTGAGGAGCTGTTCGAGGCGCGCCGTCCCAAGAAGATGGCGACGCTTTCCGAGATCGCCGGTAAGGTCAGGTTCGAGGAGGCCACGAAGGGCAGCCTGCTGAACATCATCGTGACCGCCGACGACGGCGACACCCGCACCTACTCCGTGCCGCACACCGGCCTGCGCGTGAAGGACGGCGATGTGATCGAAAAGGGCTGCCAGCTGCAGGAGGGCGCGCTCAACCCGCACGACGTGCTGCGCATCCGCGGCGCTTCCGCCGTTCACAACTACCTCATTCAGGAGGTTTTGAAGGTCTACCGTCAGCAGGGCGTTGACATCAACGATAAGCATATCGAGGTCATCGTCCGCCAGATGATGCGCAAGGTGCGCGTGGAGGAATCCGGCGACACCAACCTGCTCTCCGGCGCGATGGTCGACGTTCTGGAGCTGATGGACGCCAACGAGGACATTGCGCGCCGCAATGCCGCCGGTGAGGTCAATGCCGAGATCGGCGAGCCGCTGCGTGAGGCTGAGGCCACCCAGCTCCTCATGGGTATCACCAAGGCGTCCCTCGCCACCGATTCCTTCCTCTCCGCCGCGTCCTTCCAGGAGACCACCAAGGTGCTCACCGAGGCCGCCATTAAGGGCAAGGTCGACCACCTGCTCGGCCTGAAGGAGAACGTCATCATCGGTAAGCTCATTCCCGCCGGCGCGGGCCTAAACGCCTACCGTGAGTTCGCCGAGGAGATCGTCCCCGACCGCGAAAAGCCGGCCGAGGAGGAGACCACGGCAGAGCCGTATGACGGCGAAGCTGCCGAAACGGCCTCCGAGGCCGCCTCGACTGAGGCGGGCGAGAGTTCCGAAGAGGTCTAAATATCGTAGAAGAAGAGCCGACCGTGCCGGTCGGCTCTTCCTTTATACATTAGTACCGAAAAGAAAATGAAAAAATCGTACATTTCAGAGAAAATTTTAGGCTGCGAAGAGCAAATATCGCTTGACGGTGGGGGACAACTATGCTATAATTCTACCTTGCGCGAGACTGTTTCGCGGATTTTGTTATGCCGTGAGGAGGGCGTGCCGTGTTAGAAGAGCTCAGCACCGCCCAAAAGGTCGTCGGCGTGAAGCAATCGCTCCGCGCGCTGCGCGAGGGGAGGGCCGGAAAGGTCTTTCTCGCCTGCGACGCAGACCCCACCGTGACCGGACGGGTCGAGGACGCCTGCGCGTCGGTCCCCGTGGAGCGGGACTTCACGATGGCGCAGCTCGGCAGCGCAGCCGGCATCGCCGTCGGCGCCGCGGTCGTAACGCTCCTGAACGGATAAATATGGTTTTTTCGGGATATTTTACCGATATCCTGTAAAAAATAAATTGAGCCTCCGGCTCACAATTTTTCAGAAAGGAGAACTTTTGAATGCCTACTTTTAATCAGCTGGTCCGCAAGGGCAGAGAGCAGGCCACCTACAAGTCCAATTCTCCCGCCATGCAGTATAGCCTCAACACGCTGAAGAACAAGGAAACCAACCTTCCTTCTCCTCAGAAGCGCGGCGTCTGCACCGCTGTGAGAACCGCGACCCCCAAGAAGCCGAACTCCGCTCTTCGTAAGATCGCCCGTGTGCGTCTTACCAACGGCTACGAGGTTACCGCTTACATCCCCGGCGTCGGTCATTCTCTGCAGGAGCACTCTGTGGTCATGATCCGCGGCGGCCGTGTCAAGGACCTCCCCGGTGTGCGTTACCACATCATCCGCGGCACTCTGGACGCGCAGGGCGTGCAGGGCCGTATGCAGGGCCGTTCCAAGTACGGCGCGAAGCGCCCGAAGCAGAAGTAAGGTCTGCATGAAAGTAGAGCTTTGCCAAAAGGTCTTATCATATAAGGATACCTCTTTGGCAGGCCGAAACACGGCGGGGGCAAGCCCCGTCCGCGAGTACCTATGATTTCTATATTATAAGAAGGAGGGAAGCAAAGTGCCCAGAAGAGGTAATGTTCCCAAGAGAGAAATTTTGCCCGATCCTATGTACAACAGTGTCCTCGTGACCAAGCTCGTCAACAGCATCATGCTCGACGGCAAGAAGGGCGTTGCACAGAAGGTCGTCTACGGTGCGTTTGACATCATCAAGGAAAAGACCGGCAATGAGCCGCTCGACGTCTTTACTCAGGCGATGGAAAACATCATGCCCGTTCTCGAAACCAAGACCCGCCGTGTCGGCGGCGCCAACTATCAGGTCCCTATGGAGGTTCGTCCCGCCCGTCGTCAGACCCTCGGTCTGCGTTGGCTGACGGCCTACTCCCGCGCCCGCGGTGAGCGCACCATGGCCGAGCGTCTCGCCGGCGAGCTCATGGACGCCGCCAACAACACCGGCGCGGCTGTGAAGAAGCGCGAAGATACCCACAAGATGGCCGAGGCCAACAAGGCGTTCGCCCACTTCCGCTGGTAAGAAAGCAAGGAGAATCTTATGCCGAGAAAAGTATCTCTGGAGAAAACAAGAAATATCGGCATCATGGCCCACATCGATGCAGGCAAGACCACCACGACCGAGCGTATCCTGTACTACACAGGCGTCAACTACAAGCTCGGCGAGACCCACGAGGGTACTGCGACGATGGACTGGATGGAGCAGGAGCAGGAGCGCGGCATCACCATTACGTCTGCCGCCACGACGTGCTTCTGGAAGAACCATCGTATCAACATCATCGACACCCCGGGCCACGTCGACTTCACGGTCGAGGTGGAGCGCAGCCTCCGCGTGCTCGACGGCTCTGTGACCGTCATGTGCGCCAAGGGCGGCGTTGAGCCGCAGAGCGAGACGGTTTGGCGTCAGGCGGATCACTACCATGTGCCCCGCATGATCTACGTCAACAAAATGGACATCATGGGCGCGGACTTCTATAACGTCCTGCGCATGATCGACGAGCGTCTCAAGTGCAATGCGGTGCCCATCCAGCTGCCCATCGGCAAGGAAGCCGAATTCCGCGGCATCATCGACCTGGTCGAGATGAATGCGGACGTCTACTACGACGAAATGGGCAAGGATATGCGCGTGGAGGAGATCCCCGAGGATATGCGCGAGCTCGCGGAGGAATACCGTGAGAAGATGCTCGACGCCGTTTCCATGTTCGACGATGAGATCATGGAGATGTATCTCGAGGGCAAGGAGATCCCCACCGCCAAGATCCGCGCAGCGATCCGCAAGGCGACCGTCGCGGTCGAGATGATCCCTGTGGTCTGCGGTACATCCTACCGCAACAAGGGCGTGCAGAAGCTGCTCGATGCCATTGTGGACTATATGCCCGCGCCGACCGATATCCCCGCCATCGAGGGTATCAACCCGAAGACGGACGAAGAAGACAAGCGTGAGCCGAGCGATGACGAGCCTTTCTCCGCCTTGGCATTCAAGATCATGACCGACCCCTATGTCGGCCGCCTGAGCTTCTTCCGCGTCTATTCCGGTACACTCAACACCGGCTCCTCCGTTCTCAACTCCACCAAGAATGTTCGTGAGCGCATGGGCCGTATCCTGCAGATGCACGCCAACCATCGTGAGGATATCGAGATCGTTTACTCCGGCGACATCGCCGCGGCGGTCGGTCTCAAGAACACCACGACGGGCGACACGCTCTGCGATGAAAAGCACCCGATCATCCTCGAGAGCATGGAGTTCCCTGAGCCTGTGATCCGCGTTGCCATCGAGCCCAAGACCAAGGCTGGTCAGGAGAAGATGGGCATTGCGCTGATGAAGCTGGCTGAGGAGGACCCCACGTTCAAGACCTACACGGACGAAGAGACCGGTCAGACCATCATCGCCGGTATGGGCGAGCTCCATCTGGAGATCATCGTCGACCGTCTGCTCCGCGAGTTCAAGGTCGAGGCGAACGTCGGCGCGCCGCAGGTCGCCTATAAGGAGACCATCACCAAGGCCGTCGATCAGGACACCAAGTATGCCCGCCAGAGCGGCGGTAAGGGCCAGTACGGTCATGTCAAGATCCACGTTGAGCCCAATGAGTCCGGCAAGGGCTACGAGTTCGTCAACGCCACGGTCGGCGGCAGCGTTCCCAAGGAGTATATCCCCGCGGTCGATGCCGGTATCCAGGGCGCGATGCTCGCGGGCGTGCTCGCCGGTTATCCGGTGGTCGACGTCAAGGTCACGCTGTACGACGGCTCCTACCACGAGGTCGACTCCTCGGAGATGGCGTTCAAGATTGCCGGCTCCATGGCGTTCAAGGAAGCCTGCCAGAAGGCCGGCCCCACGCTGCTCGAGCCGATCATGAAGGTCAGCGTCATTGTCCCCGACGAGTATATGGGCGACGTCATCGGCGACCTCAACAGCCGCCGCGGTCAGATCCAGGGCTTCGAGGCCCGCTCCGGCGCGCAGCAGATCGACGCGTTCGTTCCCCTCGCCGAGATGTTCGGCTATGCCACCGACCTCCGTTCCCGCACGCAGGGACGCGGTCAGTACACGATGGAGCCCTCGCACTACATCGAGATCCCGAAGAGCATTCAGGAAAAGATCATCGATCAGCGCACCGGGCGCCACATGAGCTGAGGCACGAAAATAACAGTTGCAAATCGGCTCGATTTACGGTAAAATCATGGTGTTATGCAAGTGACACCGAAAACAATGAAAAAATCATAATAGGAGGATCACTCTAATGGCTAAGCAGAAATTCGAGAGAACTAAGCCCCACGTAAACATCGGCACCATCGGTCACGTCGACCATGGTAAGACCACCCTGACCGCTGCCATCACCAAGTGGCTCGCCATGCAGGGCAAGGCCCAGTACACCGACTACAGCTCCATCGATAAGGCTCCCGAAGAGCGCGAGCGCGGCATTACCATCAACACGGCCCACGTTGAGTATGAGACCGAGAAGCGTCACTATGCTCACGTTGACTGCCCGGGCCACGCCGACTATATCAAGAACATGATCACCGGTGCTGCCCAGATGGACGGCGCAATCCTGGTCATCGCCGCTTCCGACGGTCCTATGGCCCAGACCCGCGAGCACGTCCTGCTCGCCCGTCAGGTTGGCGTTCCCGCCATCGTTGTCTTCCTGAACAAGTGCGACCAGGTCGACGATGAGGAGCTGCTCGAGCTCGTCGAGATGGAAGTCCGTGAGCTGCTCTCCAGCTATGAGTTCCCCGGCGATGAGATTCCCATCATCAAGGGCTCCGCTCTGAACGCTCTCGTTTCCGAGTCCACCGATCCCAACGCCCCCGAGTATGCCTGCATCAAGGAGCTCATGGACGCTGTTGACGATTATATCCCCACTCCCGACCGTAAGGCCGACATGCCCTTCCTGATGCCCGTTGAGGACGTCTTCACCATCTCCGGCCGCGGCACCGTCGCCACTGGTAGAGTTGAGCGTGGTCAGCTCAAGCTCGGCGAGGAAGTCGAGATCATCGGTCTGACCGACGAGCGTCGTAAGACCGTCGTCACCGGTATCGAAATGTTCCACAAGCTGCTCGACTACGCCGAAGCCGGCGATAACGTTGGTACTCTGCTCCGCGGTGTTGCCAAGACCGAGATCGAGCGCGGCCAGGTCCTCTGCAAGCCCGGCTCCATCCACCCCCTCACCAAGTTCGTTGGCCAGGTCTACGTTCTGACCAAGGATGAAGGCGGCCGTCACACCCCGTTCTTCAACAACTATCGTCCTCAGTTCTACTTCCGTACCACCGACGTCACCGGTGTCATCACTCTGCCCGAGGGCACCGAGATGTGCATGCCCGGCGATAACGTCGACATGAACGTTGAGCTGATCACCCCCATCGCGATCGAGAAGGGCCTCCGCTTCGCTATCCGTGAAGGCGGCCGTACCGTCGGTTCCGGTGTTGTTATCGAGTGCAAGGACTAATTCCTGAATGAGATAGAAGAAAGACAGCCTTTCGGCTGTCTTTCTTTTTTGCCCTGTGAAGAAGCTCCGCCGGAAAACGAGAGCGAAGCGGGGAAGGTGGGCGCTCAGGCGTCCTTCGGAAAGGCCAGCGGCGCAATGAAGCCGCCTTCGCCGGTGCAGAGGATATCGCCCGCGACGATCTCGCCGCCGCAGATGTAGAGGTCGGCCTGACAGACCTTGCCCGAGGGATGGTTTTTCACCGTGTAGGTGCAGCGCTCGACCGTTTTGCCGCAGCAGGGCTCCAGATCAAAGCCCTGCGCGCGCTGGAGCACATTGTAGCTCAGATAGGGCTCCTCCAGCTCCTTGGGCAGGGTGAGCGAGAGCGTTTCGACCGGCTCCGGCTCGACCTGCCAGCCGAGGGAGTTCAGGTAGGCGACGCGCTGCTCGTTCGTCGCGGCGGTAGCGGTACGGTCCGAGCCGCATGAGCGCAGCAGGAGAAAGCCGAGAAAGGCAAGAAGCAGCAGCCACAAAACGCCGAGCAGCCGGCGGCGGGAATATTTCATCGTGCAGATAAACACAGCGTCACACCCTTTCACGAAAGACTATTCCCAAACGGGGCAAAGTATGATAGGATGGGCGCAGAAATGAAAGTGAAAGCAGAGGAGAACGGGTATGGCGAAGGAACGGCTGGACAAGCTCATCGCCTCGACGGGACGCTGGTCGCGCCGCGAGGTCAAGACGCTCGTGCGCGAGGGCCGCGTGCTGGTGGATGGGAGGATCGCCGGCAGCGCGGAGGAGAAGTATGACGCGGAGAGCTGCCGCATCGCGGTCAACGGGGAGGAGCTGCTGCTCCGGAGGCACACCTACGTCATGCTGCATAAGCCTGCAGGCGTGCTGAGCGCGACCGAGGATGGGCGGGGCAGAACGGTGCTGGACCTGCTCACGCCGGAGCTTCGCAAGATCGGCGTGTTTCCGGTCGGACGGCTCGATAAGGATACGGAGGGGCTGCTGCTTTTGACGGACGACGGTGAGCTGGCGCACACGCTGCTCAGTCCGAAAAAGCACGTCGATAAGGTCTATTACGCCCGGGTGTCAGGCAGGCTGACACCCGAGGACTGCGCGGCGTTCGAGGCGGGCATGACGCTCGGCGACGGGCTGGAGTGCCTGCCCGCGGGGCTGGAGATCCTCGCCGCGGGAGAGACGAGCGAATGCCTCGTCACGCTGCGCGAGGGGAAGTTTCACCAGGTCAAGCGGATGCTGGCTGCCCGCGGCAAGCCGGTGACGTATTTGAAGCGCCTTTCGATGGGGTCACTGCGGCTCGATGACACGCTCGCGCCGGGCGAATTCCGCCTGCTGACGGCAGCAGAGGAGGCGCAGCTTCAGCGGTAGACAAAATGCCCAACGAAATTTGCAGGAGATTGAACACTTGTCCTAATATCCTTTACGCTTTCCACAAAAAAGAAAAAGTTTTTTGTGGAAAAAAGAAAAAATAGCTTGCAAATTATGTCGAAGCCAAGTATAATAATTTCATTCAATCAGCAAGTTGCACAAACTACCCGCGTAAGGGTTTCGGGAGGTACACCATGTCAGGGAGAGTTTTCCAGAACATCGTTTTGCAATTCAAGGATGCGGTCGATACCGAGATCGGCGTGATCGATGCCGAGGGCACCGTCATTGCCTGTACGGAGCTGAGCGAGATCGGCAGTCATTGGAGCGAGCTTGTGAGCAGCATCAACGACGCGGAGGAGAGCGTGATCCCAGTCGGCGGCAAGACCTTCAAGACGCTGTCCGGCTGGAACGGTCACTTTGATTTTGCGGTTTTTGCCTATGGCGAGAACGAGATGAGCCGCGCGGCCTGCTCCATGGCGGCGGTCGCGCTCAACGCGGCCAAGAGCTATTATGAGGAGAAGTACGACAAGGTCTCCTTCATCAAGAACATCATCTCCGACAACATCATGCTCAGCGACCTCTATATCCGCGCCAAGGAGCTGCACGTTGAGACCGAGCTCAACCGCGGCGTGTTCCTGATCCGCCGCCTGGACGAGCACTTTGAGGGCCTGACCGTGGAGGCCGTGCAGAACATCTTCCCGGACCGCCAGACGAGCTTTGCGCTTTCCATGGGCGAGAGTGACGTGGTGCTCATTCAGCAGCTTGGCGAGAATGTCGGCACGCGCGATCTGGAGAAGACTGCCCAGCTCGTCGAGGAGACGCTGCGCGAGAACGGCGAGAGCCCGGTCGTCGTCGGCATCGGCACGGTCGCCGCGCACCTGCGCGACCTCGCCAAGAGCTACAAGGAGGCGCAGATCGCCATCGAGGTCGGCAAGGTCTTCGATACGGAGAAGTACGTCGTCAGCTATGAAAACCTCGGCATCGGCCGTCTGATCTATCAGCTGCCGACCACCCTGTGCGAGATGTTCCTGCAGGAGGTCTTCAAGAAGAACCCCATCGACTCGCTCGATAAGGAAACGCTCTTTACCATCAACAAGTTCTTTGAGAACAACCTCGTTCTCTCCGAAACGGCGCGTAAGCTGTTCGTCCACCGCAACACGCTCGTCTACCGTCTGGAGAAGATCAAGAAGCTCACCGGCCTTGACCTGCGTGAGTTCGACGACGCCATCACCTTCAAAGTGGCGCTGATGGTCAAAAAGTACCTTGCCTCCCGCGGCATCGAGGCGTAAGAGAATAGCGAAGGAGGCTTTCCGAAGGGAAAGCCTCTTTTTTTTGCGCCTTGGGAACTTTTTCCGCTGGGGAGCGTCAAAAAAACAGCGGCTGTTTACATAATTTTTATTGCCATTTCTTCGCCGCTCGCGTATAATAGAATAAAATAGGCAAACTTGGAGAAAAAGGGGAGAACACGGCGATGATCCGCTTGACCGACGTGCAGAAGGAATATGAGAACGGGACACACGCGCTGCGCGGTGTGACGATGGAGGTCAACGATGGCGAATTCGTCTTTCTCGTCGGCCCCTCCGGAAGCGGCAAATCGACCATCATCAAGCTCCTCACGGGCGAGGTCCTGCCGAGCGGCGGCCGACTGATGATCAACGGCTTCAACCTCAACAACATTTCCGACCGGCAGATCCCGCTGCTGCGCCGGTCCATCGGCGTGATCTTTCAGGATTTCCGCCTGATCGAGAAGAAAACGGTCTATGAAAATCTGAGCTTTGCCATGCGCGCCGTGGGCTCCTCGCCGCGCGAGGCGAAAAAGCGCATCCCCTACGTCCTCAAGCTGGTGGGACTGGACGGCAAGGCCAATCAGTTCCCCAACCAGCTCTCCGGCGGCGAGCAGCAGCGCGTGGCCATCGCGCGCGCGCTCGTCAACAACCCCTATACCATCATCGCCGACGAGCCGACCGGCAACCTCGACCCCGCCCGCTCGCTGGAGATCATGATGCTGCTCGAGCGCATCAACCAGCTCGGCACCACGGTGCTCGTCGTGACGCACGAAAAGGATCTGGTCAACAAGTTCCAGAAGCGCGTCATTACGCTTGAGCGCGGTATCGTCGTGAGCGACGGCATCGGCTACAATATGAGGTGAGGCGCGATGAGAAGACACGATTTTGGTTACTTTTTCCACGAGGGCGTGGTGAATCTGTTCAGCCACGGCTTTATGTCCTTTGCAGCTGTCGGCATCACCGTGGCCTGCCTGCTCGTCATGGGCACGTTTTCTCTTGTGGCCTACAACGTCAACGAGCAGCTTCGTCAGCTGGAAAGCGAAAATGAGATCCTTGCCTTTGTGGACGATACGCTCACGGAGGCACAGGGACGCTCGCTCCAGTCCGCCGTCGAGGCGGTGCCGAATGTGAGGAGCGTGCGCTTTATCACGCGCGAGGAGGCGTGCGAGACCTTCGAGAAAAAGTACGAGGGGAAATACGCCCTCGGCGATCTGGACCCGGAGATCCTGCGCGACCGCTTTGCCATTAAGGTGATCGACCTCGGCCGGATGGAGGAGACGCGCGAGGCGGTCAAGAAGGTGACCGGTATCGCGGACGCCCGCGCGGACGAAAACCTGGCGGAGGGCTTCATCACGCTGCGGAACGTGGCGGGCGTGGTGTGCATCGCGCTCATCGCGATATTATTGGTCGTTTCCGTGTTCATCATCTCCAATACCATCAAGCTCACGACCTTCGACCGGCGCGACGAGATCGCCATTATGAAGATGGTCGGCGCGACGAACGGCTTCATCCGCTGGCCCTTTGTGTATGAGGGCTTCATCATCGGCCTTCTGAGCGCGGGCGTCGCCTTCGGCCTGCAATGGCTGCTGTACGCGACCGTCGCGCGGAGCATTTCCGTGTCCGACGCGCTGAATCTCTTCAGCGTTGTGGACTTTGCGACGATATGGAAGCCGGTCGCGCTGGTGTTCGTCGGCGTGGGAATGCTCGTCGGCGTCGGCGGCAGCCTGACGGCGATCCGCAAATTCCTGCAAGTCTGAAAAAGGAGGGCGGCTGCCCATGAGAATAAAACGAGTATTGCGCGCGGCGGTCGCGTTCCTGTTTGCCTTCGGTGTGCTCGCGGCGGACCTGACGCCGTTGCGACTGCCGCCGCAGACGGCCTCCGCCGTCACCCAAGCGGACATCGACAAGCTGAAAAAGGAATCCAACGCGCTCTCAAGCAAGAAGAGCGAGGTGAACAAGCAGCTCAGCGCGCTCAAAAAGGACAAGGCCAACACGCTCAAGCGCAAGGCGCTGCTCGATCAGCAGATCGACCTCATCAGCGAGGAGATCGCCAACACCGAGCAGCAGATCGCGCAGTATGAAGCGCTCATCGAGCAGACCGAGCAGGAGCTCAGCGAGACGCAGGCGCAGGAGGCGGATCAGTACGAGCTGTTCTGCAAGCGCGTGCGCGCAATGGAGGAGCGCGGGACGGTGTCCTACTGGTCGGTGCTTTTCCAGTCGTCGAGCTTTGAGGAGCTGCTCGGCGCGATGGACTTCATCAGCGAGGTGATGGAGGCTGATCAGCGCGTGATCGACGACCTGCGCGTGCTGCAGGCGCAGATTGCGGAAAAGCAGCAGACGCTCGAGACCTCGCTTGCCGAGCAGCAGAGCGCCAAGGAGGCGCTGGCGGTCAAGAACAACGAGCTGCGTGATCAGCGCACCGAGGCGACCGGCCTCATCAAGGAAATGGAGGAGAACGAGGCGGATTATAAGGACGTGCTCGCCGAGATCGAGGCCGAGGAGGAAAAAACGCAGAAGGAGATCGTCCGCCTGAGCAAGGAGCTTGCCGCGCAGCAGGGCAACACAACGGTGACCTACGGCGGCTACATTTGGCCCGTGACGACCAGCAAGCGCGTCACATCGCCCTTCGGCAAGCGCAACACCGGCATCAAGGGTGCCTCCACCAACCACCGCGGCATCGACATCGGCGGCGTGTACTACAGCTCTACCGTCTATGCCGCCAAGGCCGGCACAGTTATCATTTCGTCGAGCAACAGTGTGCGCGGGCAATACATCGTCATCAGCCACGGCAGCGGCAACACGACCACCTACCAGCACCTTTCCAAGCGCTCGGTGAGCGTCGGCGCGGTGGTCAAGCAGGGACAGGCTATCGGCGTGACCGGCTCGAGCGGCGTCGGCAGCGGTCCGCATCTGCATTTTGAGATCACGGAGAACGGTCAGCTCGTCAATCCGCTCAAGTACCTGACGGACTACGTTAAGGCGTGGAACTGAATTTACCGGTATGGAAACAAAGGACTCTCCCATAGAGTAGGGAGAGTCCTTTTTTGTGTCGTGGGATAGGGGAGAGAGGGGAACCATGTTTGGCTTAGTGGAATGGCGCGGCGCGGGCGAGCGATGCGGCGCGCGGGAGAAGCGTTTGGGCGGTGTGCGGTTCCTTGCCGTAGGCATCCACCGCGGCGACGGCCTGCGGGCGGTGTGGAGCCTGCGTACCGCCGCGCGGACGCTGGAACGGTACGGTGTGACGCAGGCGGTCTTTCCGCGGGGGTTTTCCGCGTATGAGCGCTTTGCCGCGCGGGGGATCGTCCCGGTGGATGTGCGGCCACTGCGCGAGGCGGCGGCTGCCGCCATCGCGCGCCGCGTGATGGCACAGCAGGAGATCGCACCGCGCAGAGCGACCATCGCGCTCTGCGCTCTGCGCGTCACGCGCGCCTATGCCGCGGCGGCAGAGACGCTGGCGGCGGACACGCGCTATTTGCAGCTGTGCACGGCGCAGGGCGGCTGGGAGCTGTCGCAGGCGCTGCGCAGCCGCTTCGGCGTCGCGGCTCCTGTCCTGCGCGTGCCGGAGGGCGCGGACATCGTGCTCTGCTTCGACGATGCGGCGGAGACCTACGCGGCGCGGGGCGTTGTCCTGCCGCTCGGCGCTGCGTCGCTGCGCGTGACCTACGGAGGTGAGCGGGCAGAGAAATGCGGCGGGGAGCCGGAACAGCTCCTCGCCGCATGGTATGCCTCCCTCGCGCTGCGCGCGGAGGAGATCTGCGTCAAAAGGGTAGCGTGGGATCAGTCCGCAAACATCGGGGTGGAAAGGTAGCGGTCGCCGGTGTCGGGCAGCAGGACGACGATGCGCTTGCACTGATTCTCGGGACGCTTGGCGAGCTGGGCGGCGGCCCACACTGCCGCGCCGGAGGAGATGCCGACGAGCAGACCCTCCTTGCGCGCCAGCTCGCGGCCGGTGGCAAAGGCGTCCTCGTTCTCCACCGTGATGATCTCATCGTAGACCTTGGTGTTGAGCGTGTCGGGCACGAAGCCCGCACCGATGCCCTGAATCTTGTGCGCGCCCGCGACGCCCTTGGACAGGACCGGGGAGCCGGCGGGCTCGACCGCTACGACCTTGACGTTGGGGTTCTGGCTCTTGAGGTATTCGCCCACGCCGGTCAGCGTACCGCCGGTGCCGACGCCCGCAACAAAGATGTCCACCGTGCCGTCGGTGTCGTTCCAGATCTCGGGGCCCGTAGTGGCGCGGTGCGCGGAGGGGTTCGCGGGGTTGGTGAACTGACCGGGGATAAAGCTGTCCGGCGTCTGGGCGGCCAGCTCTTGTGCCTTGGCAATGGCGCCCTTCATGCCCTTGGCGCCCTCGGTGAGCACCAGCTCCGCGCCGTAGGCCTTCATCAGCTGACGGCGCTCAACGCTCATGGTCTCGGGCATAACGATGATGATGCGGTAGCCGCGCGCGGCGGCGACGGCGGCAAGGCCGATGCCGGTGTTGCCGCTGGTCGGCTCGATGATGACGGAGCCGGGCTTGAGCGCGCCGCTCTTCTCGGCGTCGGTGATCATGGCATAGGCGATACGGTCCTTGACGGAGCCGGCGGGATTGAAGTATTCGAGCTTTGCGTAGACCTCAGCGCCGAGGTTTTCCGCGGCGGCGAAACGGTTGAGCTTGAGCAGGGGGGTGGAGCCGATCAGGTCGGTAATGGTATCATAAGTCTTCATAACGGTAAACTCCTTTTATTGTAGGTTGTATATTTTTTGAAAGAGAAGTAATTTTAAGAGAGAGGAAAGGTGCTTACCGGCGACATCGGAGCATGAAAAAGGACAGCATAGGCTTGCCTCATTTCTGATTCATATATTTCCTATCGGATTTATAGGCATTGTAACACGAGGTTACCTACTTGTCAAGTAGGAATATGAAAAATTTGAGAAAAGAGAAAGACGCAACTTTGTTGTGTCTTTCTCTTGGTGCGGAGCAATGCGGCTCGGACGCACGGCCACTGCTTTTTGCGATCGTGCCGAAAAGGGGGAAAGAATGGAGCGCATCCTTTCGCCCGTCGCTCATAGCCCTGTATAAACGGTGTGATATTGCGGCAGCAGCGCCTCGATCTTCTTGTGATAACCCTGCTCCCAGAACAGACATTTGGACGGATCGACGCCCAGCTTGTCGCCCGTAAGCGCCAGCGCCACCGCGCGGCAACCGCCGTTGCAAAGCTCAAAATAAGCGCAGCTTGCGCATTTTGTATTTTTCTCGCGCAGCGTGCCGAGCGTGGTGCACACCTCGTCGAGGTACGGTCCGCCGGAGAGCAGCTGCGAAAGGGGCTCCCGCTTCGCGTTGCCGAGAATATCCCCGTGCTGCTCGTAATAGCCCGACATCTGGTGGCAGGGGAACACATTGCCGTTCGCCGCGACGGCGACCATGCCGCGGTTTCCCTTGCACACGGGCGCACTGCTCCGGTACTCTCCCGCGCAGGAGTTGACCGCGGTGAGCGTGTAAAACCCCGAGCGCGGATAGAGCGTCCCGAACTGCCAGATTGTCAGGTCCATCGTGTGCTCGCCCTGCGCGTACTTCTCCCACAGGAGGAGCGCCTCGTCATAGTATTCCTCAAATGTGAGGCAGGCGTCGCCCGCATTCTGCACCCAGCGGGGGGCCTCCGTTGTGCGGATGATGCGCATTTCCGCCACGCCCATAGCGTCCAGCCGCTCCGCCGTTTTCAGCATGGAATCGCGGTTGCGGCGATTCATATTCGTCTGCACCTTGACGGGGAAGCCGTTTTCGACGCACAGCCGGATCGCGCGCAGCGCAGTTTCCTCCGCGCCTTGGTGTGCGCGCATCCAATCGTGATAGCCGAGGCCGTCAAAGGATATTTTCATGAGCGGGACGCAGCCGATGGCCTTCATGCGGTCAAGCGCCTGCCGGTCGATAAAATACCCATTCGTGTTCAGCTCCTCGACGTACATGCCGCGCGCGTAGATGCCCTCGAGAATCTCGAAGAAGCTCTTGTGCAGCATCGGCTCGCCGCCCGTGATGGTGAAGGCGTTGATGCCGCAGTCGCGGGCCTGGTCGAGAAGCCGGTCCGCCTCGTCCATGCTCCACTCGCTCATGAGCGGCGCGTTGTCGGCGGCGTTGAAGCAGTGGATGCAGTTATAGTTGCATTTGCCTGTGATCATCCAGTTCATCGCCGGGAAATAGCGGTTCGGACAGAGGCGCGGCCGGCTCCAGTCCGACAGCACGTCGCCGTTTTCGGCCTTTCGGATGAAGCCGTCTGCCAGGAATTTGCGGGCCAGCGGGCTTTCCGCCTCGTCCGGCAGCTCGCTTCGCCCGTCGCACTCCGTCAGAAACGCAAACTCCTCCGCCGTCAAGCCCTTAGCGTTGCGTTCGCCCTTGATGTAATACGCATAGGGAACGAGCATCCACGAACGCAGGGCGATATGGGGGTTCAAAATATAACGCATAGTCTATGTCTGAATCCGTTCATTGGTCTTTGTTATTGCAAAGCCAAAGCCCTTTTTCAATAGAGCACCAATAGCAGTTATTGCAATTCGGCAGCTTTCCGCATACGCCGCATCTGGAAATACCGCCGGAATATCTCGTCGCACGCACTCCGCAGCGTTTGCATTCCCAGTACCCGCATGAATAACCGGCGGAAACGATCAATCTTCCGTCGCTCTTGCGGCAACCGCCGCCGGACACATTGTTAAGTTCTTCATCCGCAAGCTCTCCTGCTTTGGGGTGCATGATTTCAAAATACGCAGCCGCGCTCTCATCTGTCATTTCAATGCCGTTTTCCTTTGCGAGAGTCAACAGCGCTTCGGGAGTTTCCGCCGCCTTTGCCTTTGCGAAAAGTTCTTTATTGCTTTCCATAAAAAGCTCCTTCTCAGCACTTTATGACATGCGACTCGCTCATCTTTATTTCGCTTCCGTCGTGGATTTTCAGGGTATAATACCATCCGTCGTTTTCGTAGCTTCTCTTCACGACCTTGCCGGTGGCGGTTATCATGGTTGCTCCCAACCAGCTATGGATGTATAATACGGTTTCGCCCACAGCGAATCGGGGCTGTGGTCTGCCGGCGTCATAGCCACCGCCGCAGCCGCCCGATACATTATCAAGCTCGCTGTCGGAAAGCTCGCCGGTCTGGGGATGCAGCCGGTCAAAGTACGCCTTTGCGCTCTCTTCGGTCAGCTCAACGCCGTTTTCCTTTGCGAGAGTCAACAGCGCTTCAGGGGTTTTTGCGGATTTTGCCTTTTCAATAAGTTCGGGTGTAAATTTATTGTCCATGGTAAAATCTCCTTGTTTGAGTAGGTTTATTTCATGTTAACGGGGTTATTGCAAAGCCACAGCCCTTTCTCGTAAGAACAGTATTTGCAGTTTTTGCAAACGGCGCTGGAAGCGCATTTCTTGCACACGGAAGTACTTACGCCGAACCCGTCGCGGGCATTCATCCAGCTTTCGCCGTCATACTTACAGAGCCAGTGTCTGCAATCATTGAGCACGGTTGTAATCATTCTTCCGTCACCATTATGACATCCGCCGCCGGCCACGTTGTCCAGCTCGCTGTCGGAAAGCTCGCCCGTCTTCGGGTGAAGCAGGTCGAGATATGCCTTCGCGCTTTCCTCCGTCAGCTCCATGCTGTTTTCTTTTGCGAGAGCCATGAGTTCTTCGGGAGTTTTCATTTCTTTTGCTTTTGCAAGCAATTCTTTGTTCATTTCCATCTTTGAATCCTCTCTGTACAATTTAAAATATTCTTTAGCAGGGTCTCGGATGAACCTTGCATTTTAATACCGTATCGCTCTTGTCCCCAATACTGTTCATACAGTTCCGACAGCGGGGGTCGCTTGCAAAACATCCGGAACAACGCAACACGCCGGTGCTAAAGTCAATACCCCTTTTGCCGCAACGGCTGCAGACATAGTCGGACAAACAGTAGCCGTCCGCCATACAAGTATCGTAGGGGTCATCTGCCCATGGGAGGCAACCGCCGCCTGCTACGTTGTTGAGCTCTTCGTCTGCAAGCTCGCCCGTTTTGGGATTGAGCTGTTCGAAATATGCTTTTGCGCTCTCCTCGGTCAGCTCCGTGCCGTTTTCCTTGGCAAGCGCCATCAGCTCTTCAGGGGTCTTTGCGGATTTTGCCTTTTCAATAAGTTCGGGTGTAAATTTGTTTTCCATAAAAATCTCCTTGTTTAAGGATGTTTATTTCATGTTAACGGGGTTATTGCAGAGCCACAGCCCTTTTTTGTAGGTACAATACTGACATGAATGGCAGTATGCGGCGACCCCGCAGGTGTTGCAGCGTACCAGTATGTCGTATATATCGCATTGGGAGCCGTCATCCTTGCAACGCCATTCATCGCAGTAATGCATTACGGAAACGACAAGCCTGCCGCCGTTATGGCAGCCGCCGCCGGCGACGTTGTCCAGCTCCTCGTCGGCAAGCTCGCCCGTCTTCGGGTGAAGCAGGTCGAGATACGCCTTCGCGCTTTCCTCCGTCAGCTCCACGCCGTTTTCCTTGGCAAGCGCCATCAGCTCTTCAGGGGTCTTTGCGGATTTTGCCTTTTCAATAAGTTCGGGTGTAAATTTGTTTTCCATAAAAATCTCCCTGTTTAAGGATGTTTATTTCATGTTAACGGGGTTATTGCAGAGCCACAGCCCTTTTTCGTAGGTACAATACTGACATGAATGGCAGAATGCGGTGACCCTGCAGGTCTTGCAGCATTCCAGCATGCCGTCTATAACCCATTGGGAGCCGTCATCCTTGCAACGCCATTCATCGCAGTAATGCATTGCGGAAACGACAAGCCTGCCGCCGTTATGGCAGCCGCCGCCGGCGACGTTGTCAAGCTCGTCGTCGCTCAGCTCGCCCGTCTGCGGGTGGAGCAGGTCGAGATACGCCTTCGCGCTTTCCTCCGTCAGCTCCATGCCGTTTTCCTTGGCAAGCGCCATGATCTCCTCGGCGGTCTTTGCCGCCTTTGCCTTGGTCAATAATTCCTTGTTCAGCTCCATGTTCGTCTCCCCTCACGATTTAAGATTATTCCGGTGTCCCTCTCCGCAAACGAACTTTGCATGTCAATATCTTGCTGCGCTTATCCCCGATGCTGTTCATGCAGTTCCAACACCTTGGATTGTAGGAAAGACATCCCGAACAGCGCAGTTCGCCGTTGCGCACGATAATACCCCGCGAGCCGCAGCGGGAGCAGATATAGTCCGAGCAATAGCTGTTTGCCATACATGCTTCATAATAGGTGGTACCGCAGCCGCCGCCTGAAACGTTGTCCAGCTCCTCGTCGGCAAGCTCGCCGCTCTGCGAGTGGAGCTGCGCAAAGATATTCTGCGCTTCCTCTGCGGTCATTTCGATGCCGTTTTCCTTGGCGAGCGTCAGCAGCTCCTCGGGAGTTTTCGCTTCCTTTGCCTTCGAAAGCAATTCCTTGTTGAGTTCCATCGTTTCTCCTTCTATATTTTTTGGTTCAGCTCGTTGCTGCGGTGCCGGAGTCCTGCTTATTTCCCTCTGCGGTTCTTTGGATTGAGACATTTGAGCGGTGCACCGAGTGTTTCGTATCCGGTCCAATTGGCTTGGTCCCAATGCCTGCACCGGCAGCAGGTACCCATCAGACCGAAGGCGGTGGGGCTTGTATCCTCCTCAAAAAAGCCGCACCGGTACCCCGCGGTGGTCAGAAGGTACCCGCCCTTTGTGTGGCAACCGCCGCCAGCCACGTTGTCCAGCTCGTCGTCGCTCAGCTCGCCCGTTTTCGGATGAAGCTGTTCAAAGTATGCCTTTGCTTCCTCCTCGGTCAGATCGATGCTGCTCTCCTTTGCAAGCGCGGCCAGTTCCTCCGGCGTCTTTGTTCCTTTTGCTTTTGCAATCAGTTCTTCGCTGAGTTCCATGGTCGAGCTCCTTTCCGTTATTTTTTTCTGCCAGGGTCCTGCAGATCGCTTTTTTTGTTGAGATCAAGGGAAATTTCAAGTCTCCTGCCGCCGCTCACCGTTTCGAGAGCCTCGTCGTTCAGCGGCTCCGCGTTGGTCTCCTCCGGGATGCTGTTCCGTTTTTCTTCCTTTTTCATTTTGTTCCTCCTTTGATTTATTTGATTGGAGCCTCAAAACACTCCCGAAGCGTTTTGAGGGCATTGCTGTGCAGTATCTTGACGTAGGCGTAGGATACGCCGAGCCTTGTCGCCGTGTCCTTCAGCGACAGCCCCTTGCCGTACCGCAGGACGATCAGGGCGCGCAAACGTTCGTCCAGCCTGTTCAGGGCTTCACCGAGCGCCTGAAGGGATTCCCTTTGCAGCAGACCGTCGTCTATGCCGGCTGCGTCCGGAAGATCCTCCGGCAGCTCCACGCCGGGACGATGGGTGCGGAAATAGTCGATGACCGTATTTCGGGTGATGGTGTAGAGCCATGTGGAGACCGAGGCGCGGTCCGCGTCAAAGGTCGGGTACTTTTCATACGCCTTCAGAAAAACGTCGCTGACAAGATCCTCCGCGTCGTGCCGGTTTGCGACCTTGCCGAACACATAGCCCCGGACCTTTTCGGAATACGCCGTGTACAGCGCTTCTCTTTCTTCCGTCCGATTCATACCGCGCCGTCCTCATCCGTTCCGCGCCGTTTGATGCGCTTCACCTCTCCAGCGGCGCTCACCTGCGCGAGATCATCGTCCGACAGCTCCGCACAGTATTCGTTTTCGGCCTCGTCGAGCAGCGCCTCCAGCTCTGGCTCGTGCTCGAAGCGTTGGTAATCGAAGAGCAGGGAGAGCGTTTTTTCATTCAGACCGGAGGCATCCCCGGACCATTTCGCTTTTTTGTGTTCCATTTCTTTCTCCTTTGCTTCTTGATACGAACCGGAAGCGGAAAAGGCTAATGCAATCGGAAAATTTTCTCAAAAAATCTTCCGCGCGGCGTGTAGTGCCGTTACAAAGCGGCGTCCGGTACGTCGTCCAGCCTTTGTCGGGCCACCAGCTCGGCAAAGAAGCCGTCCGAGGCGATCAGCTCGTCATAGGTCCCGTCCTCGACGATCTTTCCTTGGTCGAGCACGAGGATGCGGTCGCATTGCCTGATGGTGGACAGGCGGTGGGCGATGACAATGCGGGTGCACTTCAACCGGTCCAGCGACTCCGACACCTTTTTCTGTGTGATGTTGTCCAGCGCGCTCGTTGCCTCGTCGAACATCAAAATCTTGGGCTTCGGTGCGATGGCGCGGGCGATCATCAGCCGCTGACGCTGCCCGCCGGATATGCCGCCTGAGCCCTCCGATATGACCGTGTTCATACCCATGGGCATTCGGCGAATGTCCTCGGCGATGCCGGTCAGCTCCGCCGCCTCCCACGCGTCCTGCTGCGACAGCCACGGCGCGGAGATCACGATGTTGGAATAAATGTCGCCCTGAAACAGCTTTCCGTTCTGCATCACAACGCCGATGCGGCGGCGCAGGGAGCGCAGGTCGATCCGCTCCAGATCCTTGCCGTCGTAATAAATGGCGCCCTTCTGCGGCTTTTCAAAGCCCAGGAGCAGACGAAGCAGCGTGGATTTCCCGCAGCCGGTCCGGCCGACGATGGCGACGTACTGCCCCGGACGGATCTTGAGCGAAAGATCGTCGAGGATCAGCGGCATATTTTCGTTGTACCGGAAGGAGACGTTGTTCAGCTCGATGCCGCCGGACAGCCGCTCGATCACCTGCTTGCCGTCCGAGACCTCGGGGACCGCGTCAAAAAACGGCTGGACCATCGTGAGAATGGGCCTGATCTGCGCCGCGCTCAGCGCGATCCCGGCGAGTGACAGAAACGCGCCGGAGACCATGCCGTAGGCCGTGTTGAAGGCATAGTAATCCGCCACAGACAGGCCGGCTCTTACTGACATATAATACATGACGAGCGTTCCCGTGAGGCTGATGGCAAGGCTGATGACGGAATTGAGCTTCAGGAACATCGGCGGATCGTACGTCATTTTTGCGCTCTGCGCGTAGAGGTTGCCCCATCTCGCGAAGGCGCGCTTTTCCGCGCCCGCCAGCTTGATCTTCTGTATCCCCGTGATCAGCGCGTAGGTCATACCGCTCTCCCGCCCGGAGAGCGTCATCTGCTCTGTGCTGATCTTCATTTGCGCCAGGGAGGAGACCACCGAGAAAACGACCGTGACGAGCAGGATCGCCAGCGCCGGTGCGACGAGCGTCGGCGCATAGGCAAAGATCTGCGATATGTATATAAGGGAGAACAGCGAGGTCAGTCCGGTCGATAAGACCGTCGATACGAGCATCCGGCACAGCGGGCCGACCTGCGCCGCGCGGCTGGAGAGCTCGCCCGCGCTGTACTGCTTGAAGAAATCCGCCGGCAGCGACATGACGCGCATCATAGTCGCCGCCTCGACCGATAGATTCAGCTTTGTTTCGATCCGCGCCGTAAGCATACTTTTTACCGCGGAGAGAAGCAGCGTGCTGACGGAGACGCAGACGGTAAAGGCGGCAAGCGCGAGAAGGATGCGCGTATTCCCGGAGGGCAGCACGCGATCAAACAGCAGCCGGCTGAGCATCGGAGAGAGCAGCCCCACGAGCGACACGGCAAGCGTTGCCAGCGCGATCAAAACGAAGTCGGAGACGGAAAGGGTCTGCACAATGTAGGCCGAGAGCGAAGCGATGCTGAGCTTCTTGAGCGGAAAGGGCTTATAAAATGCGATCGCCTCGTCGTCAAACAGGTGCTGATTTTTGCGTGTGATGCGCCGGGACTTTCCGGTTTCATAGTCAAAGAAGCTGTAGCCGGAAAGACCGGACGGAATGAGCGCCACGACCCGTCCACCCTCCGACAGGGTGCCGAGCATTGCGCCCACGGCGTCGCGGTACCAGCCGTCCTCCAGCTTCACCGTGCGCCGCATGATGCCATACGGGCGCATCAGGAACTCAAGCTGCTCGTTCACATCCTTGATGCTGTCGGGGACCTCCCGGCTCTTTACATGGTAGTATTTCAATATCTCGTCGATCGCGTCCTTGGTAACGGCGCGGTCGTTGGTGAACGCCGCCTCGAACCGCTTTCCCATCACGGCGGACGCCATGTTCGCAAAGGCCTCGGAAAACGCGTCGTCGTCGTATTGCCTGCGCTCTTTTATCTGTTCGTCAAACCAGCCCATCGTGTCGTCACCTCCTACTCGTTGGACACCAGGCGCGTATAGGCGCCGCCGTTTTTCATCAGCTCCTCGTGCGTTCCGCGCTCCACGACATTGCCCTGATCCATCACGATGATCTCGTCGCAGTCGCGTATGGTGGATAAGCGGTGCGCCACCACGATGCAGGTGATGCCGCGGTCCTTGATGGAGCGCACAACGTCGTATTCCGTTTTCGCGTCCAGCGCACTCGTCGCCTCGTCCAGAAGGATGATCGTGGGGTCCTGTGCAAGCACGCGGGCGATCTCCATGCGCTGGCGCTGCCCGCCGGAGAGGTCCTTGCCGCCCTCGGTCAGCTTATACTGATAGCCGCCCTCGCGCCGCATGATGTCCTCGTGCAGCTGGGCATCCCGCGCCGCCATGATCATCTCGAAGTCCTCAATGGAGTTATCCCACATTTTTATGTTGTTTGCGATGGTGTCCTCAAAGAGAATAATATCCTGATCCACCACGGCGAGAGAGCCGGTAAACACGCAGCGGTCGATCTGCGAGATCGGCTTTCCGTCAAACAGGACCTCACCGCTCCACGGCTTATAAAGGCCGGAGATCAGCTTGGAGATCGTGGACTTTCCGCAGCCCGAAGCGCCGACGAACGCCACGCGGTCCCCGGGCTTGAGCGTGAGATTGAAATCCCGGATCAGCGGCTCGGCCAGGCGCGAATAGCCGAAGGTGACATTTTTGAGCTCGATATTGCCGGACAGCTTGCCGTATTCCGCGCTCTCATCGCCGCTGTCTTCCGCAAAGACATCGTCGTCGGGATAGCGCATCACATCCTCGATCCGCTCCATATCGGTGCGCATTTCCTGCAGCGTCTGTCCCGCCGAAATGAGCGTCGTCGCGGGGGAGAGGAAGGAGGATAAAAAGCCCTGAAACGCCATGATCATGCCGACGGTAAAACTGCCCTGCATCGCGAGGAACACGCCCGTCATCAGGACCGCGGTGCTGCAGATCGAGCTGACAAGCGCCGGCAGCAGTCCGAGGAGCTGGTTCATGCGCTGGAAGCGGACCTGACTGGTATTGACGCTCGCCTGATAACCCGCCCACTTTTCAAAAAAGCCGTTCTCCGCGCCGCTCGCCTTGATCGTTTCGATCATCTCGATGCCGGCGACGGTCGTTCCGGCGAGCTTGCCCGCGTCGCGCATCTGCACGCGGGTGAGGTTGATCCGCTTTTTTGAAATGACGCTGGAAAGGACCAAGTTGGCGAGGATCGAAACGAGTCCGATGAGCGTGAGGAGCACGCTGTAGCGGAGCATCACGACCAGGTAAAACACCATCATGGCGGCGTTCAGGGCAAGCGGCGCGAGCGTGCCGACAAGCTGCTCCGCGATCATCGCGTTTGCGCTCTGTCGGCCCTGAATATCTCCCGCCATACGCTGTGAGAAAAACGCCATCGGCATGTGCAGGACTTTCCACAGAAAGGTGGTATTTCCCACCATCGCGAGCTTTCCGTTGATCCGGAGGGAATAGACCGCCTGGATCCACGCGACGATGAGCTGAAGCACGCTGATGCCCGCGAGCGCAAGCGTGAAGGACATAAGCCACTCCGGGTTTTCGCCGGTCAGCAGCCGGTCGAGAAAAATACGGGAAAACGCCGGCGTCACAATGCCGAGCAGCGACGAAATGACCGTGGTCAGCGTTACAAAAGCGATCGCGGTCCCCGCGCCGACCAGCCGCTTTTTCGCGTATTGCAGCATGGACTGCGGCTTTCCCTCGGGAACAAAGCCTTCGGCGGGCTCGAAGAACAGGCAGATGCCGGTGAAGGAGTCGTCAAAGGTCTGCATCGGGACGGAATAGGTCCCCTTTGCGGGGTCGTTGAGCACCGCCTTGTTGCCCCGAAAGCCGTTGAGCACGACAAAGTGATTGAAGTTCCAATGAATGATGCAGGGGAATTTTCCGTTCGCTTTCAGGCCCTCCGGCTCATAGCGGTAGCCCTTTGCGGTAAGGCCGTAGCTGCGCGCGGCACGAAGAATGTTGCGCGCGTTCGAGCCGTCCCGCGAAACGCCGCAATCCAGACGAACCTGCTCGAGCGGAACCCACTTTTCGTAGTAGGCAAGGATCATCGCAAGACTTGCGGCGCCGCATTCCAGCGCCTCCATCTGCATGACAACGGGCACCTTGGCGACGCCCGCCGTGATCGGCGACTTGATCTTTTGTGCTGCTTTCATCTTCGCGCACCTCAGTTCAGGACGAAATCAAGGGGCCTGACGCGCTCGATAATAACGGATACGGTATAAACGCCGTCCTTGAGATCGGGGGCCTCCGCCGACAGGACGTGCGCCCAGTCGCCCGCGGAGAGCCCAGTGAGATGGAGCAGATAAGGGTCGGTGCTTTCGTCGAGCAGGATGGGCATGCCCGCCACATCGGATACGACCGCGTACTCGGCTTCACCGACCGAGAGAATGGCCTCGCCGTCTAATTTAGCAAAATCACTCTCGCTCAAATAAACCGTCAAGCGTCCGTCCTCGCAGACGCCGCCGGTTTGTACGGCGGTATCGAGATGCCCGAACGCGCCCCATACGCAAACGCCGATCAGAAGCACAATGACCGCCGCGAGGAGCATCCATACGCTTGGATTGGAAACACGGATATAATCATTCATCTGCTCCGGCGATGTGATCCTTTCCATGCTTTTTTGACGAAAGACCGAATGATCCATAGCTCCGCACCCCTTGTTCAGAATAAATATAGTCTAATAATAGTGTATCACATTGCGCGATAAAGGCAAGAAAATCCCAAAAATTCGGATGTATATTTTTAGCTGGATCCGACTAGGCCATCGCAGACGGTTCGCTTTGAGCATCCGAGTGTTGAGAAACTCCGCATAGGAAGCGGAACTGCTCGGCACTATGGGACATACACTGCGGTTCTATACGGGTCGTGGGCTTTTGCCCATTCTGCCGACTTTGTGCGGGGGAGGCGGGAGACCTTTTGCGCAAAACGGAGAGAAGAAAAAATTTTGCGGAAAGGGCTTGACAATGGAAGCGCGCGTGCTATAATACGCTACAACAAGTTAAAGCAGTAAAAACCAATGACGGAGAGAAGTAGCCGATGCAGGCAAGCCTTCAGAGAGTCCCGGATGGTGTGATCGGGGCGGCGGACGGTCGGTGAATGGACTTCGGAGGGCGGATCAAAAGGCGAAAGCCGAGTAGAGACCGACGGGTATCCCACCCGTTATCCATCGGGGCGCGTATGATGGTGCGCGTAAGCGAGCGGGCGTTTGATAACGTCAATTTGGGTGGTATCGCAGAAGTTCAACGACTTTTGTCCCATGTAGGTGGGATGAAGGTCTTTTTCTTTTTCCCCGCTCTGTTCCGGCAAGACAGAGCTTCATCTGCCGCCCAAAATCAAATATATTGGAGGAAAACCAAAATGAAAAACAATATGATGAAAAAGCTTCTGACCCTCGTTCTTGCCGGCGCGATGACGCTGTCCCTCGCCGCCTGCGGCGCAAAGGACACCCCGTCGGCCGACCAGCCGGACAACAGCACGGAGGAGGCCAAGACCTATAAGGTGGCTGTGATCAAGCAGCTCGACCACGCCTCCCTCGACGAGATTGCGAACGCCGTCACCGCCGAGCTTGATAAGATTGCCGCCGACAACGGCGTGACCATCGAGTATGAGGTCACCTCCGGCCAGGGCGATCAGACCATCCTCAAGCAGCTGAGCGATCAGGCCATCGCCGACGGCGTGAACGCCATCATTCCCATCGCTACCACCGCCGCGCAGATCGCAGCCCTCTCCGCCGAGGAGACCAAGACGCCGGTCGTCTACGCCGCCATCTCCGACCCCGAGACCGCCAAGCTCACCGGCATCGACTATGTCACCGGCACGAGCGACGCGCTCAACACCGAGTTCATCATGGATATGATGTTCGCCCAGAACCCGAACGTCGCCAAGGTCGGCCTGCTCTACTCCCTCAATGAGCCGAACTCCACCAAGCCCATCGCGGACGCCAAGGCTTACTTGGACGCCAAGGGCATCGAGTACGTCGAGCAGACCGCGAATACCAACGATGAGGTCGTCGCCGCTGCCTCCGCGCTGATCGCCGCGGGTGTGGATGCTGTCTTTACCCCGACCGACAACGTGATCATGGCGGCGGAAATGGCGATCGCCAAGGACCTTGCCGCCAATGGCATTCCCCACTACACCGGCGCGGACTCCTTCGTCCGCAACGGCGCCTACGCCACCTGCGGCGTGAACTACACCGACCTCGGCGCCAAGACCGCCGACCTCGCCTACAAGGCCATCACCGAGGGCATGGACGGCATGGAGGACTACTACCTCATGGACGGCGGCATCATCACCGTCAACACCGATACCGCGGCTATGATCGGCAAGCAGGCCGAGTATTCCTGCTTCGACAGCATGGGCACCGTCGTGGAAGTGACCACCACCAAGGACTGAAGCGAAACAACAACGCGGAAGCCCTCCGACGAAGGTCGGAGGGCCGAAGCCTGAAAGGAGAGCGACCCCATGCTCATCATCACGCAGACCGCCCTGGAGCTGGGCTTTTTGTACGCGCCGGTCGCGCTGGCGCTGTTTCTGAGCTACCGCATCCTCGACATTGCCGACCTCACGACGGACGGCTGCTTCGTTCTCGGCGCGGCGGTTTCCGTCAGCCTGACGGCGGCAGGACATCCGTTCCTCGCCATCCCCGCGGCGATGCTCGCCGGCGCGTGCGCGGGACTCGTCACCGCCTTTTTGCAGACCAACCTCGGCGTGCCGAGCATCCTCGCGGGCATCGTGACGAATACGGGACTTTACACCGTGAATCTCATGGCGATGGGGTGGAAGGCCAATCAAAGCCTGCTCGGCTCCGACACCGTGTTCACGCTGGCGCGCGACGCCGGCATCGGCGGGACATGGTATGAGCTGCTGCTTGCAGTCGTCGTTACCGGACTTGCGGCGATGCTGCTGCGCCTGTTTCTCGGCACGCATCTCGGTCTGTCACTCCGCGCGACGGGCGATAATCCCGATATGGTGCGCGCGTCGTCGCTGAATCCCGCGTTCACCATCTCCGTCGGCCTCTGCCTTGCCAATGCCATGACCGGCCTTGCCGGCGCGATGGTGGGCCAGTATCAGAAGACCGTGGACATCAACTCCGGCACCGGCATCGTCGTCATCGGCCTTGCCTGCCTCATCATCGGCGAAACGGTGCTCGGCCGCCGCAGCATGACGCGCGGTGTGCTCGCCGCGCTCATCGGCTCGCTGATCTACCGCTTCATCTACGCGGTCGTGTTCTACACGAAGATCGTGCCGGTGGAGTGCCTGAAGCTGCTCACGGCGATCATCGTGGCGCTGGCCATCGCCGCGCCGAGCATCCAAAGGTGGGCAGCGTTCCAGCGCCGCAAGGCCGCGGCAAAAGGGAAGGGAGGCAACTGATATGCTGGACATTCAACACATCTCCAAGACCTTCAACGTCGGAACGGTGAACGAAAAGCGCGCCGTTACCGATCTGTCGCTCCATTTGGACAAGGGTGATTTCGTCACCGTTATCGGCTCGAACGGCGCGGGCAAGTCCACGCTTTTCAACGCCATCGCAGGTAGCTTTTATGTGGACGAGGGCCGTATTCTGCTGAATGGCAAGGACATTACCTTTACACGCGAGCATGACCGCAGCCGCGTCATCGGGCGGCTGTTTCAGGACCCGCTGCGCGGCACCGCGCCGCACATGAGCATCGAGGAAAACCTCGCCCTCGCGTATCTGCGCGCGGCGCACGGCAATCCGTTCAGCCGCATCACGGCGAAGGACCGCGAGCTCTTCCGCGCCCAGCTCGCGCAGCTTGACATGGGGCTGGAGGACCGGCTGGGCCAGCCCGTCGGCCTGCTCTCGGGCGGTCAGCGGCAGGCGCTGACGCTTTTGATGGCGACGATGGTGCCGCCGGAGCTGCTGCTGCTCGATGAGCACACGGCGGCGCTCGACCCGGGCACGGCAGAAAAGGTGCTCGCGCTCACGCAGAGCATCGTGGCGGAGCATCACATCACCTGTCTGATGGTGACGCACAACATGACGCAGGCGCTCTCGCTCGGCAACCGCACGCTGATGATGGCGGACGGCGGAATCGTGCTCGACGTCGCGGGCGCGGAGCGCGCCGGCATGACAGTGGAGGATCTCGTTGAGCGCTTCCGCGCGGGCACGGGCAGGACGCTCGACAACGACCGTATGCTCCTTTCCGAATGAAGCCACGCGGACCGGCCCTACGGCGCGCCGGCGGCACAGGTTTTCCTTTTTAAGCTGCTCTTTATCGGCACAGTCTTTCGACTCTGCCGATCAGTTGCATTTCTTCTTCGGTCGGAACAGCATGGTACGAAAGTATCGTGCTGTTCCTTTTTTGAGCCTTATGGTATGGAAATACCCCCCGATTCAACCTTTATATTCTATTTTTGTAAAAATATTGACAAGACATTTCAGCCTAATGTATGATTAAACTGCTTTTTGAGAAAAGGATTTGGCGGACGGGATGACAAGCATCGTAGCCTGTGCGGAGAACGTGCGGGAGCTGGGAGAGAAATTCTCCACCGAGCTGCGCGCCGGACGGAGCACCATGGATGGCGTGCCCTACGACCGGCAGCTGCGTATCAAGCTTTATGGGGTATCTGAAAGGAAAGAGCAGTACGATGTTGTATGAGCAATTCGGCGAATTGAAGTATAAATATCGCAGCAGGGAATTTTGGCGCAAGGGCTACTATGTGGATACGGTAGGAAAGAATGAGAACCGAATTGCGGAGTATATCGAGAACCGGCTAAAAGAGGACGAAATGGGCGAGCAGCTTACCATGAGCCAGTACGGCTCGTTTACGGGCGGCAAGTAACGATCCTACGCAGCTGGCAGGCCGTACTTACGCGTTTGACGCGTGCGCAAGGAACATAGAGCTTTGCCCGCATAAGTAAAACCACCCGCTTCGCGGGTGGATGCTTATTATAGGACAGGGGGAGACGTTTACTTATCCTTTAATAGCCGGCCTTCGGGAGGGTGGGGATACCCCATAGGCTGCGGACGATCGTCACCCAGCTTGCCTGTGTAGCCTGCCACGTCCCATGATACTTACCGCCCAACATCCGCGCGGTTGACCATCTGGTAGCCATTAACGGCATTCGCATAGGTGGCCTCCTTTGCTAAGCATGATTGCTTCTGCATATATGATATGTTTTTTGCCATTATAAGATGAATGGCCGCTTATCCTAAATTTTCTGCTGCTTACAATAACGAAAACGCTATCCTAACATGATCGATGCCCAGACAAGCTTTGAAGATTCAGGCTTGTCCGGGCATCGTTTACATTAGCGGCGGCGCTATGTCTCCCGCATCGAAAAGCGGGCGCTGGAAAAGCTCGAAGAAGCCATCGGCGAGCGCGGCTGACCCCTTGCAATTCCGCGCCGCAGCGGGTATAATACGACTGAAAATTTTGCCGGTGGGGAGGACTGTTCCATGTACTATATCGGCATTGACCTCGGCGGAACAAACATCAAGGGCGCGCTTGTGAGCGAGACGGGCGAGATCGCGCGGGAGGTGAGCCGTCCCACGCGCGTCGAGCTGGGCGCGGAGGCGGTCTGCGACGGCATCGCCGCGGTCATCACAGAGCTTTCGTCCGGCGTGGACCGGACCTCGCTCGGCGGTGTCGGGCTCGGCTGCCCGGGAACGGTGGACGACGAGACCGGCTGCGTGCTCTACGCGAACAACCTCGGCTGGAAGAACTTTGACCTGCGCGCGGCGGTCAAGTCGCGCACGGGCTTTGACCTGCGCATCGGCAACGACGCGAACGTGGCCGCGCTGGCGGAGGCGCTGGTCGGCTGTGCCAAAGGTGCGCAGAGCGCCGTGATCGTTACGCTCGGCACAGGCGTCGGCGGCGGTGTGGTGCTGGACGGCAAAATGCTCACGGGCTACACCGGCGCGGCGAGCGAGCTGGGCCACATGGTCATCCGCGCGGGCGGCGAGGAATGTACCTGCGGACGGCGCGGCTGCTTTGAGGCTTATGCCAGCGCGACTGCGCTCATCCGTGAGACAAAGCGCGCGATGGCCGCGTATCCCGAGAGCCGGATGCACGCCGCTGCCGAGGAGAACGGCGCGGTGGACGGACGCACGGCGTTCATCGCGGCGCAGCGCGGCGATGCCGCCGCGCAGGCGGTGGTGGATCGCTATCTGGACGACCTCGCCTGCGGCGTTGCCAACATCGTCAACATCTTTTTCCCGGAGGTCATCGCGCTCTCCGGCGGTGTGGCCAATCAGGGCGATGCGCTGCTTGTCCCGCTGCGGGAGAGGGTGCGGGCGCTGAGCTATGGCTCACGCTATGCCGTGCGCCACACGCGCATTGAGCTCTGTACGCTCGGCTACCGCGCGGGCGTCATCGGCGCGGCGCTGCTGGCGAAGCAGAGCTGAAAGGAAGAACAGAACAATGGCAAGGAGGGCAGCCGCTGCGGCGGCTGCCCTCCTTGCTGCACCAGATGATGAGATTTATCCCGCGGCCCTTGCTGCGGCGAGCCCGTAGAGCCCATTCGTCGGGTCCTGCCAGAGCGGGAGGCGGATGGGGCGGTAGGTGAAGAACACGAATGCGAAGGCCAGCGCCCACAGCAGGAGAAAACCGGCGAGCTGCCACATGCCGCCGCGCAGCGCGCCGCGCGTGAGCAGACGGAAGCTCATAAGGTAGAGCAGCGCGTCCGCGAGAAAGAAAATGGCGATATTCACCCAGTCCGGCGTTTTGCCGAACATCCCGCCGAGCGAGTAGAAGAGCACGGGGATCGCGAGCAGACCGAGCAGAATGGACGCGGCTTTGGCGGCAAAGAAACTCCGCAGCGGCTCGGCAAAAACGATGAATTGCACCATGGTGAAGAGAAAGAACGGCACGAACAGCAGCTTCATGTGCTCCCAGGTGGACTCGTTGACGGCACAGAACGCCGCGATGAGCGGATCGCCTCCGGTCCACTCGTACACGAAATGCAGCAGCGTACCGACCGCGCCGGTGAACGCGAAGCCGATCAGCTCCCAACGCAGCAGCCTTTTTTGCATAAGGACACCTCCGTTTATTTGCTTTGTCCATTGTATGGATTTCAGCGTCATTTTATCCCACGCGATACAAAAACCGCCCGGCCGTCCTTGACGCGGTGGGCGAAAACCGCTATACTCATTATGGTTATTTGCCGCGCGGCGGTGCCGGACAAAGAAAGGGAGGCTTCGGCGGAGCTCGCCGATGATTTCGGAATGGATGAGCAGATGTCCCCGCTCGCGGGGAGACAAAATATTGAATTTACCAACCGTCAGCTCGTGAGCCTGATTTTGCCGATGCTGGCCGAGCAGCTGCTCGGCATCACGGTGGGCCTTGCGGACTCGCTGATGGTCGCGACCGTGGGCGATGCGTCGATCTCGGCGGTGTCGCTCGTGGACAGCGTCAGCGCGCTGATGATCTACATTTTCTCCGCCATGGCGACCGGCGGCGCGGTCGTGGCCGGTCAGTACCTCGGCCGGCGCGAGCGGGAGGAGGCCTGCCGCAGCGCGCAGCAGCTCATGGTGCTGCTCGGCGTGGTGTCGCTGGCGGTGACGGCGCTTTTATACCTGTTCCGGGACCTGATCGTCACCCGCCTTTTCGGGCACATCGACGCGGACGTCATGGAGGCGACGAACATCTATTACAGCTACGTTATGGCCTCCATTCCGGGCATCGCGCTCTACAACGGCGGCGCGGCGCTCTTCCGCACGATGTCGCGCTCCGGCGTGTCGCTCAAGGTCTCGCTGCTGATGAACGGCATCAACGTGGCGGGCAACGCCATTTTGATCTTTGGCCTCGGCTTCGATGTGGCGGGCGTCGCCATTCCCACGCTCGTCTCGCGCACGGTGGCGGCGGTCGTGATCGTGTGGCTGCTCTTCAACGAAAAGCTCGAGCTGCATCTTTCCGACATCCGCGCGTTCCGCTTTGAAAAGCGCGTCATGCGCAATATCTTCCGCATCGCCATCCCCAGCGGCGTGGAGAACGGGATGTTCCACTTCGGACGGCTCATCCTCTTCAGCCTCATCTCCACCTTTGGCACGGCGAGCATCACGGCCAACGCCATCGGCAACACGATGGGCAATTTTCATGTGTTTGCCGGGCAGGCCATCTGCATGGGCCTGACGACCGTGGTGAGCCAATGCGTCGGCGCGGGCGCCTATGACCGCGCGCGGTACTATATGAAAAAGCTGACCGTTGCGACCTATGCGGTCATGGCGTTTATCAACATCACGCTGATCCTCTGTATCCCGCTCATTCTGCGCGTGTACGACGTCGCGCCCGAAGCGGCAGTGCTGGCCCGTGAGGTCATGCTCATCCACGGCGGCAGCGCCATCCTCCTGTGGATCCCGTCGTTTATGATCCCATATTTTCTGCGCGCCGCGGGCGACGCGACCTATACCATGGTCGTGAGTATGCTCACCATGTGGCTCGTGCGTGTGCTGGGAGCCTATGTCATCGGCCGCTATCTCGGCTATGGCGTAGTCGGCGTGTGGTTCGCCCACGCGATCCTCGACTGGGCGACGCGCAGCGTCATTTTCTACGCCCGCTACCGCAGTGGAAAATGGGAGCGCATGGCGATCCGATCATAGCGAAAGTGCAAAAAAAGAAAAGTCGCGCGGTCACGGCGTTTCTTTTTTCCGGTCTTACATTTCCACGGTGATGTTGTCGGTCCCGTGCTGCTCAAATTCACCTAAGTACACATCCATGCGCTCGCGCAGCTCGTCGTAATTTTCCGGCGTGGGCGCGTCGGAGTCCATGTCGCGCAGGGCGAGCTCCTGGGCGAGGATCTCGAAGAACATCGTGTCCTCGTAGGCGAGAATGGCCTCGTGGATGCCGCCCTCGGCGAAGGCGCGCGAGGGAATCAGCTCGCCCTGATAGGACTCGACCAGCGGCACCATGCCGTGGTTGATGCAGTTGGAGAAAACGGTGCTCTCCACCTCGTCGTACTCGCGGATGCGGTCGTCGCCGCGCGTGGAGTTGAGCACCCAGTTGCCGATATAGACCAGATCAAGAAGACGGCGGAATTGCTTTTCCGTCAATTCGATTTTCATGCTGCGCCTCCTGTGATGCAGATTTCAGTTTCCATGATGATAGCACACTCTGCGTCAAAATGCCATAGCAAAAACAGGCAGAATGTGAAAAAAGAAAGGGGGATCGCTTGTGAAAGAGGACGTTTCCGTCCGCGTGTGTGGCGTGCAGCGCTGCCCCGGCGCGGAGGAGGATGTAAGCGAGTTGGTGTGCGAGGGCGTCTTCAAGCATACGGCGGACGGCTGGCTGCTCGCCTACGACGAGCCGTCGGAGGCCGGCACCGTCAAAACACTGCTCCGCTTCGCGGACGGCCGAGTCACGCTCACGCGCCGCGGCGCGGTGCGCAGCGAGATGACCTTCGCGGCGGGAGAGTGCCATACCATATTCTATGAGCTTCCCCTCGGACGCTTGACAATGGAGCTTCACACGGACAGCGTTTGCGCGTCCTTTGACGGAGCGTGCGGCACGCTGGAGCTATGCTACCGCCTGACGGTGCGGGACGAAACGGTGAGCGAGAACCGGCTCACGGTCACGCTGGCCCCGCGCTGAGCGGAAAACGCTGCATTCAGGCCGATTCTGCCAAAGGACCAAATCGGAGAGCGCCGATGTGGTCATTTTGCTGTGACAAACGAAAAAAACGGGCGGAAATACCAAAAAGCGGCGTTTGAATTTGAACCAAATGCACATAAAAAGAGGCAGAAGTGCTGCCGAATCTATGACTGGTATACAATCTGCAACTCCAACTGGTACTTGCGAACCTGTTAATTTAGTATAAAGTAGTAAATGACAGCGAATTGACCAAAAAAATCCGGGAAGGGAGATCGGTTTTTGGCTCTCGCGTCAATCTAACATTTAAGGAGAGAGAAGAAAGTGGAAAACAACACCACCAAGAGCAGGGGCAGCCTGAAGGCTCTGTTCCTCATCCCCTCGATCATCGGCGTTATCCTGTTCATGATCCCCGTCAAGAATGCGGACGGTGATTGGACGGTCGTCGTCAAGATCATCGCGGACATCATCTCCGGCGCCATCGGCGGCTTCCTGCCCCTGCTGTGCGTCATCATCCTGACGGTCTCCGCCGTCATGTGCCTTGTTGCGTTGGGAAAGCCCAAGTTCATCATGGATAGCCCCATCCTCAAGGAATGCTTTTCCTGCGGCCCCATCTGGGTCGTCATCCGTGTGCTGGCTGCCATCTTCGTGTGGCTGACCTACCTCGGTGTGGGCTCTGAGGGTACCGGCCTTGTGAGCCTCATCACCAGCGGCGATCAGGGCGGCTTCGTGCTCTACGACCTGCTCACCACCCTCGTCATCATCTTCGTTATTGCAGCCATCCTGTTGCCTCTGCTGCTTGACTTCGGTCTGCTCGAGTTCGTCGGCGCAAAGCTCACCAAGGTCATGCGCCCGCTCTTCAAGGTCCCCGGTCGTGCCGCGGTCGACTGCATCACCTCATGGATCGGCGACGGCACCCTTGGCGTTATGCTCACCTGCAACCAGTACGAGGGCGGCTACTACACCGCCAAGGAAGCGAGCATCATCGCGACGCTCTTCTCCGCTGTTTCCATCACCTTCACCCTCGTCGTTCTCGATACGGTCGGTATGCTCGACAAGTTCGGCATCTACTACCTGATCGTCTGCCTCGTCGGCATCGTCTGCGCCATCATCTGCCCCTATCTCTACCCGCTGCGCAACAAGCCCGACACCTATCTGGTTCCCGGCAAGGCCGCTCCCGACACCCTGCCCGAGGGCTACAAGAACTCCACTGAGTACGGCATGGACCTCGCGCTCAAGCGCGTCGCGCAGCACAAGGGCATCGGCGAGTTCTTCGCCAGCGGCGCCAAGAACGCCTGCAGCATGTGGTTCGGCGTTCTGCCCACCGTTATGGCGGTCGGTACCGTTGCTCTGATCCTTGCCAACCACACCCCGATCTTCGCCTGGCTGGGTCTGCCCTTCAAGCCCCTGCTGGAGCTGCTCGGTGTGCCCGAGGCCGGTGCGGTTGCCTCCACGATGATCGTCGGCTTCACCGATATGCTCACGCCCGCCATTCTGATCGCGGAGTGTGCCAGCGATATGGCCCGCTTCATCGTCGCGGTCGTCTCCGTCACGCAGGTGCTCTACCTCTCCGAGGTCGGCGGTCTGATCCTCGGCTCCAAGTTGCCCCTCAACGTCTGGGAGCTGTTCGTGATCTTCCTTGAGCGTACTATCATCAGCCTGCTGATCGTCTGCCCCATCGCGCATTTGCTGTTTTAAGTAAGACGGGCAGGATCATCGTTACATAGCAAACGAGAGCCGGAGCACCGTAGAGGTTCTCCGGTTCTTATTTCACCAGGCGCTGCGCACGGAAGGAGAAAGCATGGACGTCAAGCTGGATAAACAAAGCAAAATACCGGTCTATCTGCAGATCGTGGATCAGCTTCGCGCGCAGATCATGTGCGGTGCGCTGCCGTCCGGCAGCGTGCTGCCCTCGGAGCGCGGCCTGGCTCAAATGCTTGAGGTCCACCGCAACACGGTCGTCAAGGCGTATGGCGAGCTCAAGAGCGACGCATGGATCGAGTCCCGGCAGGGCATCGGCTACGTCGTCGCCGTCCCGCCCGCGGCGGAGGACGGCGGGGAAGGGGAGGCGGGAGCCTCCGACAAGCCGAGCCGCCGCGTGAACTGGATCAATGAGATCAAGGATCGCTACCTCGACATGGAAAAGACCTTTGACGATCTTTTCCAACGCTTTACCGACGAGAGCAAATATTCCCTCGGCAGCGGCATCTCCACCAACGAGGTGTTCCGTCCCGAGCGCGTCGCGCACGACATCGCGCCGCTGATGACGAGCGCGGGCTGCTGTCAGTATTTCTACAGTCCCTACAAGGGCGATAAGTTCCTGCGGCAGAAGCTCGTCTCCTTCCTCAGCACCAAGGGCGTCAAGGCGTCCACCGGCGAGATCCAGATTCTGTCCGAGACGAATCAGGCGGTGGACTTCATCGTGACGCTCCTCGTCCAGCCCGGCGACACCGTGGTCATGGAGGAGCCGGTCCACCCGGATATGTCCCGCGCGATGGAGTTGGCCGGCGCGAAGATCCTCACCGTGCCGGTGGATCAGGACGGGATGCGCGTGGACCTGCTTGAAAAGCTCATCCTTCACAAGCATCCGCGCTTCATTTTCGTCAATTCGAGCTTTCACGATCCCACCGGCCACATCCTCTCGCTGGAGCGGCGGAAGAAGATCATCGAGATCTCCAACACCTACCGTGTTCCCATCGTGGAGGAGGACGCCGCGAGCGAGCTCGTTTACGAGGGCGAGAAGCTGCCGCCCATCAAGGCGTTCGACACGCTGGAAAACGTCATTTACATCTATTCCTTCTCGCTGACCTTTGTCACGGGCCTGAGCATCGCGGTCGTCGCGGCGAACGCCGACGTCATCCGCAGCCTGAGCTATCTGGTCTCCGTGCGCCTGATGGCGTCGGACTGGATGACGCAGAAGCTGCTGGGCCGCTATCTCGACGACGGCACCTACTATAAGGCGCTCGATGAGTTCCGCGCCAGCTACAGCCGCAAGCAGCGGCTCGTGTGCGAGAAGCTTGACGAGATGGCTGCCCTCGGCGTGTCCTATGAGCGACCGCGCGGCGGCGTGTACATCTGGTGCCGCCTGCCCGACGGGGTGGACAGCAAGCAGTTCATCAACCGGGCCTACAACATGGGCCTGATCCTCATTCCGGGCTATGTGTTCTACCCGTTCAAGAACGGCGGGCGGAACTATGTCCGCATCAACTACTCCTATGAGTCGGACGAGCGCCTGCTCGCCGGCATGGAGGTCTTCCACGCGGCGCTGCTGGAGTCGCTTGAAGGCTGACTGGCACATGAAAAACGCAAAACACTGATACTACCATTTTTCGCGCGGCCGAGTATACTGGTTTTAGTGAAAAACTATGAGAAACGCGCGAGCATCCATATGAAAATTGTTGAATCTGAATAAGCCGGCCGACGAATTTCCGGCTGCTGTTCAGACCGTTGGGAGGGCTGCGCATTGCGCCGCCGTCCCGGGAAAGGAGCAACTATGTACCCCGGTATCCATAATTTTTCCGAGATCGGAAAGCTCAATAAGGTCCTGCTGCATCGCCCCGGCAAGGAGCTGGAGGCGCTGACGCCCGCTACGCTCGAGCGTCTGCTGTTCGACGACGTGCCCTACCTCAAGATCGCGCAGGAGGAGCATGACAACTTCGCCCGCGTGCTGCGTGAGAACGGCGTCGAGGTCGTCTACTACGTCGACGAGGTCGCCAAGGCCATCGCCGATCCCGCCCGCCAGATCCAGTTGGTGAACGACTTCCTGAACATCAGCAAGATCCATGCCAAGGGCCTGCGCGCGTCCATGACGAGCTATCTTCTGAATATGCCCCCCAAGCAGATGGTCGCCGAGCTGATCGCCGGCATCAAGCGCAGCGAGGTCGCCACCAAGGAGGCCACCTCCCTCATGGACCTCGTTGAGGACGACTATCCCTTCGTCTCCGACCCGATGCCCAACCTCTACTTCACCCGCGACCCCGGCGCCTGCGTCGGCAACGGCATCAACATCCACCGGATGCACACGCCCGCCCGCAAGCGCGAGAGCCTGCTGCTCAAGTATATGTACCTCTACAACCGTGACTTTGCCACGGAGGAGAACAAGCAGTGGTACGACCTTTCTGACAGCTACTCCATCGAGGGCGGCGACGTGCTCGTGCTCTCCAAGGACATCGTGGCGGTCGGCCTGTCCCAGCGCACCACCGTCTCCGGCGCGGAGACCTTTGCCCGCAACCTGCTGCAGAACTCCGGCTTCAAGAAGGTCCTTGCCTTCGATATCCCCGAGACCCGCGCGTTCATGCACCTCGATACCGTCTTTACGATGGTCGATTACGACAAGTTCACCATCCATCCCGAGATCGAGGGCCCGCTGAGCGTCTACGAGATGATGCTCGACGAGCACGGCGAGCTGAAGTTCGCCGCCCTCAAGGACGAACTGAAGGATATTCTGGCCCTCGAGCTCAAGCTGCCCGCGGTCGACCTGATCCGCTGCGGCGGCGGCGATCTGCTGGCCGCGCAGCGCGAGCAGTGGAACGACGGCTCGAATACCCTCTGCATCGCGCCCGGGCGCGTCATCACCTATGACCGCAACTACGTCACCAACGAGCTGCTTGTCAAGAAGGGCATCGACGTCATCACCATCCCGTCCGCGGAGCTTTCCCGCGGCCGCGGCGGCCCGCGCTGTATGTCCTGCCCCGTCAACCGCGACGATCTGTAAGCATTCGACGAGCTTTTTAAGCGGAAAGCAGGCGTCGGCGGCGAATCCCGCCGCTGACGCCTGCATATTTTATCGGACGAGAGTGCCCGCTGCGGTATAATCAAACGAAAACAGTAAAAAATTTGAAAAAGGGCTTGCATTTTGCGCTTCACAGTGCTATACTACCTTTGTTGTCTGAAAGGACACGCGCCGTTAGCTCAGCTGGATAGAGCGTCTGGCTACGGACCAGAAGGCCGGGGGTTCGAATCCCTCACGGCGTACCAAAAG